>Ga0208648_1000049_pt1 | contig 114587 bp, 100 predicted proteins | sample AntAceMetag02UKL_FD_184772 | JGI IMG/M metagenome (GOLD analysis project Ga0208648, IMG submission 184772) | Saline lake microbial communities from Ace Lake, Antarctica - Antarctic Ace Lake Metagenome 02UKL (SPAdes) (version 2) | ecosystem: Environmental > Aquatic > Non-marine Saline and... | reverse complement strand
GGGAGCGATTCCGGAAACGGAAGGTCCTCTCGGTCGAGAACGTCCACAGTCACCTCCTATCCGTTTGAAGCCAAGCTAGATGTAGTGGGTGTGGGCGTCAAGCGGATAGGCACGGTTTATTTTTCCAGACTGGAAATACGTCGGTCCGTCCAGTTCAACCGCCCGTCAACAATGGCGCGTATGGTTGGTGCAAGCTCCGGCTCTCGCCTGAGAACATCATCAAGTTCGGTAATCTGGTTCATGGCGATCAGCCGAAGTATGTCGTCACGCACTTCACCGTTTTGCCTGCGGGGAATGGCGTGAACCGGCTGCGCCAGATCAATTTGGGCGTCCTGATCATAGGCATGGACGGCATCATTGAGTTGCGCGATGTCGAGTGTCGTCCGGTCGGTTTCGACAAAAGCGTAGATGCCGACCCCTTTGCGCGGCAGCGGATAGAGCGCCAGGGCAATGTCACGGATGGCCGGTTCCGAATGCAGGGCCTTCATGATCGCCGGTCCTTCGCGGTCGATCCGGTCTCCGGTCCCTTCACCGTCGGACCAGGAAAACAGGCCACGGGTGATCAGATTGTAGACCTTCTTGCCGGTGGCCATCCAGATGCGGGAAGGCAATGATTTGCGTGCCAGAACGCGAATTTCCGTAGCAGTCATCAGGTCAGGTGCAAAAGCGCGTTTCTGTTTGAGGCAATGGCGCAGGTCTTCATAGGCCATCAGGGTGAAAAGACGGCCCCTGCGGCGGTGGCAGGTCGCAAGCTGGAAATCAATGACAGCGGCTTTGCCGTCGGGCAGCATCAGCCAGTTTTGAGGCTTGGCCAGATCATTGTGGGTAATGCCGCGCCGACGCATGTCGCGCAGAATGCGCCGCGCGTCTTTGTACCATTCAACCTTGTCCGGCCGTGCCAGATGAAGGGGAGTTCCGTCGGTCCAACTGCGAAACAACCCATCTGCATCGACCTTTATGATGAGGGGTGTTCCCTCGATTCCGGCGACAGCATGCAGGGCGCGAATTTCTCTTTTGGCCAGAATCCAGGCGAGTGGCCGTGACCACAGGGGGGAGGCGGTAACAATGCGCCGCGCCACCCGTGTTTCCGGCATGTCGGCAAAGTGACCGGCACGTGTTTCGGAAAAAACATCGCGCTTGAACACTGTATCGGAAATGAATTCTGCCATCGTATCCTCGTTTTCCCTCTGTTAGAGCGTTTTCAAATCAAATGGAACCATTTGATGGCGGAAAACCGGCTCATAACGCCCCATTCACCTGGACCTGCTCATTTGATCGCAGGCGTCGCGCGGAGCAATGCAGTGCATCGGGCAAGCGGTGCAAGGGTGCCGATGGGCTATTGTTCGGGATATTGCTATCGGTGCTCTTCTTCCGAGGCATCAATAAGGCGCTTGTTGAAATAGGCAAGAGCCTTGACCTGATCGGCCCAGGCGATGATTTTTGTGCCGTCGACCTCGTCGATGACAGGCAAACGCGCGTGTCCGCCCGCATCAAAGGTTCTCAATGCAGTATCCAGTGTGTCGGTCGGTCGCAGGCTGGAATTTCCAGTTTCCGGTTCAAAGGCTTCCGGTTCGCTTTGCGGGTCGCGTGGTGTCATGAAATCCATGACTCTGGTATTCCGGACGACAGCGCGATGCGGGCCTGCCTGCACAAATATTCCGCGCATTTCCAATTGCCAATGGAAATAGGAGTGGCCATGGATCGCCTGGTTGACACCATAGGCTATGGCAACCGTCAGCAGCAGGGCGATGGACAGTTCATAGCCACCGGTCAGCTCAAAGACAATGAGCGTGGTCGAAATCGGCGCGCCCAGGACCGCCCCGGCAACCGCGCCCATGCCGAGGATCGAATAGAGTGCCTGGCTGGAAGCAAGTGCCGGTAAAAAGGCCGCTGCCATGATGCCAAAGGCACCACCGGTCATCGCGCCGAGATACAGGGCGGGAGAAAAAACCCCGCCGCCAAATCGCGATGCCAATGTGATGGCTGTTGCAAGGGTCTTGGCGACAATCAGGATAAGCATCAGTGAAAGCGGCAAACTGCCCCAAAGAGCCAGATCGGTTGCTTCATACCCCACACCCAGGACCTGGGGTAGAAAAACGCCAATGCCACCGACCGCCACGCCACCCAGGACCGGACGCAGCCAAAGCGGCATGGTGATCTTGCGGGACAGAAAATCGGCTGAAAACAACGAGAACTGAAAGGCAATGGCGACGATGGCTGAAACAAGCCCGAGCAGCGCGAAGGCTGGAAACTCCCAATAGGACGCAATGCTGTACTCCGGCACGATAAAGGCTGCTGCCTCTCCGAACCAGGCACGTGAGATGATGGCAGCACCGCTGGAAGCAATCACAATAGGCACAAATGCCCGCAGAGCAAAATGTCCCAGTATGACTTCATGTGCAAAGAGAACGCCTGCCAGTGGCGCGTTGAAACTGGCGGATATGGCGGCGGCGACACCGGCACCCAGCAATGTGCGCTTAGACCATTCAGGCAGTCCGGAAAAATTGGCCGCGCTGCTGGCAAGGGTGGCGCCAAAATGAATGATTGGTCCTTCACGCCCGGCGCTGGCCCCTGATCCCAGCGATATGGCTGTGACCATGAGAGAGGTGAAACCCTCGCGCAAACCGAGTTTCCGGCCCGTCAGTGCGCGTGCTTCAATGACGTCTGCAACGGCCAGCGTGCGTCTTTGCGGCATCAGAGTCTCCAGCATGATGCCGACCACCAGCCCACCGCAAACGGGAGCAAGAAAGATATAAAGCCAATGGGTGTTGCGGGCGGCTGAAATGATGCGCTCGCTGCTGTCTTTCAGCCAGGGCATCTGCACCAGGCCAATAAGTTCGCGAAACAGGATTGCAGCGATCGTCACGGCGATTCCCACAAACAGGGACATCAGCCAAAGACGTGGCTGTTGATCACCCAGAAAGGCCCGGATGTTCGGAGCAACCCACAAACGGATATTGGTTGGCAGGGTGCGAATGAAATCAGGGATCATGGCGCTGGTTTTTTGTTTCCCGTGATCTTGATCTGTCGGCCGGCCCTGTCAGGCCAGGCAAGGGTGTTATGGGAATCATACATGGCCTTGATCATTTCAGCCATGGCCGATGGAATTGCAGCAACCTTTGGGCCGGAAGCGTCAATGTGGAGATACAATGTTTCGCATGTGGCTGCCACCCAGCCGTCTGAATGCAGCAATTCGTGATAGACATGCAACCGTTTCTCGTCAAAGCCGAGCAATTGAAAACTGGCCTGAACCTTGTCGCCCAGATGCAATTCACGCAGATAACAGACGTGAACCTCGGCCACGAAAAAACTGAAGCCCTGTTCTTTAACATAATTTTCAGTCAGGCCAAAGGTTTCGAATGCCCGATCGGCGCCACGGTCGAACAGGACGTTGTAATAGGCCATATTCAAATGACCATTATAGTCGATCCATGCCGCTTCTATATCTGCTGGCGGCGCCATGAAAGGCGCTGTATGGGGCATTGCAGTCTCCGTCTGGCTGGCATAAATCCTGTGAACATATCCACCTGGTGTTCTGCGACACATTACCCTTTCAATCCGTCGCGACAAGGGGCATCCTGCCGGGAATCAAAAAGGGAGTTTGTGATAAATGGCATTGTCTGATGTTGTCGCTGGTCCGCGCAATGAAGAGGGTATTGGCGCAGCCATCGGTATTTTGAAACAAAGGTTCGGTGAACGTTTCAGTACCGGAACAGCCTTGCGTGAACAACACGCCCATACAACAACCTATATTCCGTCCCAGATTCCGGACGCTGTGGTCTTTCCGGAAAGCGCTGACGAGGTTCTGGAAATTGTGCAGGTGTGCGCCGCGCACAAGGTTCCGATGATTGCGTTTGGAACAGGCACTTCACTGGAAGGCCATGTCAATGCGCCGAATGGCGGGATCAGCGTCGATACATCCCGCATGAATCGCATACTGAAGGTCAATGCAGAAGATCTCGATTGCGTCGTGGAACCGGGCGTGACGCGCGAAGATCTCAACAAATACCTGCGTGACACCGGCCTGTTCTTTCCCATTGATCCAGGTGCCAATGCGTCCATCGGTGGGATGACTGCGACGCGTGCATCAGGCACGAACGCAGTGCGCTATGGAACGATGAAAGACAACGTCCTGTCGCTGACCGCCGTTATGGCCGATGGACGGCAGATCAATACCGGAACGAGAGCACGAAAATCGTCCACGGGCTATGATCTGACGCGCCTGTTTGTCGGCTCGGAAGGCACGCTCGGCATTCTCACGTCGATCACTTTGAAACTCTATGGCATTCCCTCATGCATTGCAGCGGGTGTGTGTCCATTTCCAAGTGTCGATGCCGCCGTCAATGCTGTCATCATGACCATTCAGATGGGGATTCCAGTGGCACGGATAGAGTTGCTTGACGCTTTGGCCATGAAGGCAACCAACCAATATTCCGGACTGAATTATCCTGAAGGGCCGGCATTGTTTGTCGAGTTTCACGGCACGGACGACTATGCCGCCGAGCAGGCGGGACTGTTTGGTGAAATTGCCGGTGAATTGGGCGGGGGAGACTTTATCTGGGCGACAGAACAGGAAGAGCGAAACAAATTGTGGAAAGCCCGTCATGATGCCTATTGGGCCGGATTTACCCTCAGGCCAGGCGCATCCTGTTTCGCAACGGATGTTTGCGTACCCATCTCGCGGCTGGCGGAATGTATTCATGAAACGCAGGAAGACATTGCTGAACATGGATTCCTGGCACCTATCGTCGGCCATGTCGGCGACGGCAATTTTCATGTTACCATGTTGTTCGATGAGAGCAGCAAGGAGGAGATCGAACAGGCTGAAGCATTCACCAAGCGCTTGAGTTCACGCGCCCTTGCCATGGAAGGCACCTGTAGCGGTGAACATGGCATAGGTCAGGGAAAACAGACGGCGCTGCAGGAGGAATATGGTTGCGAGATCGATTTGATGCGTTCAATCAAGCATGCCTTTGATCCCGATAACATCATGAACCCGGGCAAGATATTTTCAATGACATGAGAGCCCAGGTGTCTTTCCGATGTGCTACCAATTGCCCTGCTCGCGGGGATTTGTCATGACGATGCCTCAATAGCTGTATAGTGTGAATATCGTTGCAACAGCCGGGGGGTGCCATCGGCCATTCCGGGGATGCTGTGCAACGTTAAAAGGTCATTTGTATTCAAGAGGTTTGAACCCTGGTTCGGTTGTTCGTTTTTTTTGGTGGGCTGCTGGTATTGGTGCTTTTTGCCGCGCTGATCGTGCCGTATTTTGTTGACTGGTCGAGTTATCGACATGATTTCGAACGGGAAGCGGGCCGAATCCTTGGGCAGAAAGTCAGTGTTCAAGGGCGCGCAGATGCGCGATTGCTGCCTTTCCCTTCCGTAACATTCGAAGATGTGGTGGTCGGTGAGGGGCGCCATGGCGAGCCCATGATGGCCATAGAACGGTTTTCAATGGATGCGGAACTTGCGCCTTTTCTCAGTGGCGAAATTCTGATTTTCGACATGCGCATCGAAAAGCCGACGGTTACCGTTCGCCTTTCAAGGGAAGGCGAGCTCGATTGGGCATTGCGAAACGACAAGGTCCTGACCGAAACGCCGCTGGTGCTTGAAAATATCACGGTTACAGACGGGCAGGTGTTGATTGTCGATGACCAGAATGGCCGCGAGCATCTTCTTAAGTCTCTTGATATGAATCTGTCGGCCAAGTCCATTCTGGGACCCTGGCAAATGGATGGAACGGCTGACCTGAATGACCACAAGGGCGGGTTTTCCATTACCGCCGGTACGCCGCATGACGATGGCAGCATTCGGCTGAGGGCGCGCCTTCTGCCCGAGGCACTACCATTTTCCATTGAAATGGAGGGTGATGCGCGAATCGAGAAACTGAAACCACAATACAAGGGCAATTTTACCGTACTGGCGCTCAATCCCTCTCTGCCCAAAAGCGGAACCGTCATCAAGGGCAGCCGACGCAAACCCGCGACCTACGTTAAGGCCCAGGGGGTGTTTGAAGTTGATAATGAGCGATTGCGGATTGACGATTACCGACTTGAAACCGGTTCGGCGAACGACCCGTATATTATCTCCGGCGAAGCGACCTTTGATACGGGGCGGAACCCGGAATTCCTGCTGATTGCAGACGGCCAGCAGTTGAACATGAGCCGCATGGACACGGATGAAGATGGCTCCCAGATAGATGGCAGGTACCAGTCGCTGGAACAACGCCTGGCTTCCGTCCGCAGGTTGCTGTCGGCGGTGCCGGTTCCGCAGATGCCTGGAAAGGTGGCCATTGGGCTGCCAGCAATTGTTACCGGGGATACGACGGTACGCGATGTTGTGATTGATGCGCAGCCGAAGGGCCCGGCGTGGGAGATCAAGAGACTGGAAGCAAAACTTCCCGGCCGCACCCTGTTTGAAGCGCAGGGCCTTCTTGGTGTGGGCGCGGAATTCGGCTTTTCAGGAACGGTGACCGTTGCATCCAGGCAGCCTTCGGGATTCGCCTCCTGGCTGACCAGCAGCGTTGATCCGGCCATTCGCAGGCTGGAAGCGGCCGGCATGTCGGCCCAGGTTGACCTTTCGACCCGACTGCAGCGGTTTGATGCGCTTGAAATTGCCGTGGGTACGGCCTTTTTGAAAGGCCGTCTGGAACGCAGTGTGCCTATTCAGGGCAGGCCATCATTGTTTGTTGAACTTGAGGGCGCGGAGGTCGATGCGGATGCGTTGAAAGCATTTGTCGGTCTGGTGATTGGTGACGGACAGGCAAACAGGCTGGCCGGTCATGATGTGGATGCGCGTCTGAGTGCCGGGCAGTTCTCGGGTTTGGGTGTGACAGCACAGGATGCCAAGCTGAATGTGCGGCTCAAGGGTGGAACGCTGGATATTGATCAGTTCACCGTGAACAACCTGAGCGGTGCGTCGATTACCAGTGTGGGTCATCTTGAAAGCATTTTTGACGGCCCACGCGGTGACGTCGATATCACGCTCATGAGTGAACGCAGCGGTCCGGCGCTGGCGCTTTTGTCAAAATTGGCTGGCGATCATCCGCTGCTCAACCAATTGCGTGACAATGCCGTTTTGTTCGATGAAACGAATATGGACATCAAATCACGGTTTTCTCCCGGCAAGCAAGGCCAGACAAAACTGAACGCAACAGTCAAGGGACGAACCGGCGGCAGTCGATTTTCGCTGACTCTGGAACGGCCAGATGCGCTGGCACCCTTCAATACGTCCTCGATATCTCTGAAAGGTGATGTCACCAACAATTCACCCGGCGACCTGCTCGAACAGATGGGTATCAAAAGTCTGCCGGTTGACCTGAGAGGACCGGCAAGCCTTGATGTCAATATTGAAGGCATTCCGGCTAAGGACGTCGGATTTTCGATCGTCTATAAAGCGCCGGATACCGAGTTTTCTGCGCGTGGCTCCGGTCACCAGGATGAAAACCGGGCACTGCAGGGACATTTCAAGCTGGCTCTGGAGTCTCAGGACCTCTCACCCTATCTGCCGATGAACGGTATAAATCTTATCGATCTCGGGTTCGGGCTGCCGGCAAAATTCGAAGCTGACATATCAACCGATGCTGAACACTACATATTGAGCGGCATGAGCGGTCTTGCCGGTGATGTCACATTTTCGGGAGACCTTTCGCTGGCGCGCGGTTCCGACATTGCCGCGATCAGTGGCTCCGTAGACGTTTCCCAGGTCGATATGGCCTGGCTGGGTGAAACAATGCTGGGCACCGGCACAGTGCTGTCATCGCAAACGGGCTGGAGTGATGTGGAGTTTTTGCAGCCGCTGCAGGGCGGACTGGAGCTGGATGTCGATGTCAAAGCCAGCAGAGCGCGGTTCCATGTCGCTCCGGATGCCCAAAACCTGTCCGGCAAACTGGTCCTGAAAGACAATGAACTTCAATGGCGAAACCTGGTGGCAGAATGGTTCGGCGGTGATCTTGAAGGGCATATCGCACTGGCAAACCGTGATGCAACAGCGCTTTGGTCGGGGCAGCTCCAGCTCAAGGATGCCGACCTTCAAACCATGGTCTGGAAGCGGGATGGCTTTGCCATTGCTGCAGGCGATCTTGATCTTTCCGCCTCATTCGAGGGTGCTGGAAAATCCATGCGCGCGATCATCGCTTCGCTGACCGGGTCGGGCATTCTGGAGACCAGAGGGTTGGAGATCGAAGGGCTGGAGAATGAATCCCTGCCACAAATATTGAAGGCGTCAGATGATGAGAGCTTTGCTCTGAATAGTGACAGCGTATCGGAAATGACGGCACGCATTCTGTCGAATGGCAGTTTTTATGCTGATGCGCTTACCGTACCCTTTACCGTTGCGGCCGGAACCATCCGGATGCCCAATATTGTGCTGAACGATGCCGGTGCCTCGGTCCGCGGGGGGGTGCGTATCGATCTGGTTGATGAAGCCGTCAATGCACGTTTCGACCTCGAGTTTGATGCGGAGGAAGATGCCTTGAGCGGTTCGGCTCCTGCGCTCGGGTTGATATTTCTGGGGTCGGTTGCTGATCCGGCGCGCACGCTGGATGTGACGGAATTGAACAATTACCTGTCCATGAGGGCCTATGAAAGGGAGCGGCGGCGTGTCGAGATCCTGCAGGCCATCGTGCTTGAAAATCAGCGTATGCGCAGAGAGGCTTCACTGGCAGTCCAACAGGATCGCACCCGCCGGGAGGCCGCAGCAGAACGCAAACGTCAGGAGGAAGAGCAGGCCGCCTATGAAAAACTGCGTCTTCAGCAGGAAATGACTGCCCGCGCAGAGGCGCAACGGGCCGCAAGACTGGCTGCTGAAGAAGCAGCGCTTGAGGCCGAGGAAGCGGAACGGAAAGCCAAAGAAGAAAATAGAATGAAACGCCTGATTGCGGACCAGCAACGCGCTGCGCAGGAATATGCCAACTCACTTGTACGCCAGAGGCCGCGCAGGCCGGGTGATGAGGATGATTTTCTGCGCCAACTTGAGGAGGCTGTAAGCAGGGCAGGGGAGCAAGATCAGTTGGAAAAGCCGAATGCAACCCCTCCAATCGAACCGAATGGCAGTGCAGGTTCCAATGGCAGCGTCATCAGATTACCGCTTCCAAAGGAGCGCGGCACGCAAACCGGCAATACATTGCCAGCGATCAATTTCGATACTCTGAACAATTAGGCACCGAGCAGCAGGCGTGCATAATGGCTGTGATAACAATGCCGTTGCGAATTGCCCTTTTCCGATTGAATTCTAACTCTATAAGTTACCAACTCTTGGCAATCAGCTGAATTTTACTGTGGGTTACAACCAGAAAACCCAAGAAGGTTTTCTTCCCGAAAGGCTGTGTATGCGGATTCTCCTGCCTTCAATCGATGTCGTAATATTTGCGGATCGGCATCACCCCGTCAGGGCCGAATTCGGGAACCGTGTTGAAAGCATTTTCAAACAGCAGTTCCATCCATAGTTTTGCAGATTTCTTCTTTTCAGCGGTCGCGTTGCCCTGTCGATACTCGTGTAGAAAACGCATTTGCATAGAATAGGCCCCTGCTTGAAAATCAGGCTCGGTAGCCAATGTTTCATCACACTCGACGAAGCCCTTATAGCCTTCCCAGGGCCCATCAGCGCATGGCACATGGTTATAAGGGTTTTCTCCCTCGGAATGGGGCACGTGAAGTGCTTCATGTACTATGGTGCTGGCAAGCGCGAGTGTGGGCAAACCATAGTATAGTGAAAACTCGATTGCCGAAAGCAAACGATTGTGCCGTGTGAAATATCCGTGACCATACAGTTTGACAAATCCGGTCTTGGGATCCGTACCATCCATCGTTTCACGAACCCAATCATAATAGTTGATGGATGCGGCATCGGTTTGGCTGAAATCGTGCAGCAGCTTGAGGCCGTCTGCAAAATAGCTTTGGCCGGTCGGGCACTGGAATGTTTCTGGCCAGGGATAGTCACCGTCAAGCAGCAGGAAGTCCTTTGGATTGGCGCGCCTCTCGTCATGATAGGTGGTGGCCTGCCAGAACGCATTGAGTTCCTGACAACAGTCCTCCTTCTCGCACACTAAAGCTGCTTGTGCATGGGCACCTGAGAACCAACCCATGGTCAGTGCAAGTGTCAAAAACAATAAATACCGGAACATCCTCTCCCTCCAAAAGTGAATCCATCGATCCATATGCGGCAACGCCAAATTGCGAAAAAAACAACTGGAGACCTTGCGCAACGGTTTGCTCTGACACTTCTTGAACCAACTGGGGTCCAAAAGGATCGGCCGGCCCGGTTTTGCGTCGCCCGGCCCATCCAGATCGTTCCAAATCATAGCAACTTTACCAACTTTGCAAAGGGCAGCATCACTTGAATATTGTCTCAGGAAGTATGACGTATTCCTCCGGATTTTTCATTTTTTCTCTGTAGGATTCGAGGATCTGCAGTTCATCGCTGATCATGTCGCAGCGACCAACCGTCAGCTTGGACAAAAGTTCATCATTTTTCACAAGCTCCAATGATAAATCCATTCCATTAAGAGCAAAAAACTTGCTCGCATTTTCCAGAGCGACCGAATCCTCCACAGCGCAAAATGAGGCTCCCCCCATTTGATTGGCGCTGGTGACGCCGAGATCTTTACGGGTCATGATACGTTGATCCGCATAAGCCGGATGCAAGAATACTGATGAAAAAACGATAAAAATGAATGCTGTTCTTTTCATGGAACAGACCATTCCTGCGGGCAAAGTCATGGGGTTAATCACCATCTCAATCCCTGGACAACGTTTTGATCTTATCAAGGGCCTCACCTGCCTGTGGGCAGGAGGGGTATTGCGCAGCAAAGCTCTGCAAAATAGACACCTCATCACTCAGGGAGAGAAATTTCCACGTATCGGCCGCAGTGGCGCAGCCTTTCAACAGGGCCAGTCGTTTTATATGCTGACCAGCCTCCTCTGCGTGCGAAGAGGCCGGGAACATTTCAACAAACTCACGGAAGCATTGAACCGGGCTGGACAGAGCCTCCTCCTCATTGTCGAGGCAAGTCTTCCATGCTCCGTCATGCAGCCTGGAGTATTCCAGCGCGCGCAGCGTGTCTGCATAGGCTGTCAGTTTGTTCAAAGTATCAGCATCGTCGATAATGAATCCATCCAGCCATGACTTGAACTGGTGATAGCCGACGAAGCCATTGCCATCGGGATAGAAATCAACGTATTTTTTCAAACTATTCTCAAACCTCCAGCCTTCCAAAGTAATATCCCCGAAACGAGAAAATATTTTCTTGAAATAGCCCTCGGGATCTTTTGAAAAACTCAATTCATCGGGTGTCGGAAAAGATTTCGCAGCATAGTACATCCGGTAGAACCGGATCGCGGCCTTGTGGGCAGCGCTGCTTGCCGGTGTGACGGGCACACGCTTTCGAAAAGCCTTTGCCCAATGTGCAAATGATACAACTTCATTGCCCAGGCACGACGGCGTCGCACACAGGTCCGGATTGAGATACGCCTGTTCAAGAGAGCCAAAGAGTTTTGCGAATTTATCGGCCTTCTTATCGCCAAATGAATCAACAAATTCTGACGAAGTGAGATAAAAAGCGGCGAAATATGCCTCCTCGGGGCTTCCCGGATTTGCGTTGATCCCGAGCTTGCGCGCACCCACATACAGTCCGCCAAGATGTGAACCGATTTCTTCTGACAGCCCGCTTTCCAATATCAGGCGTCCAATGATGCCCACCGCCGGACCAAGCTTGGCTTGGGATTTTTCACGTTCCTGCTTCAGGCGAAACTCTTCCAGATCATGCTCGATGGCATCAACCATACCGGCCAGCGGGATGTTGAAGGTTTCACGTCCCTTGCGGACGCCGAGGTCGCCTGCATTGGTAAACTCCACAGACAAGTGGTCACCCTGTCTGAGCGCACTCATGTCTGCCTCGGAGAATTCAGCCGGTCGCATCATTGCCGTTTCATAATTTTTTGTCTCGGCACATCTTGTCGGCAAGCACATGATTTGCATCATTCGATACGGTTGTCCGTTTGCAAAAATCGGTCCATCGGGTCCTTTGACCGTGACCGCGAGTCTGCCGAGCCAGTCCCTCGGCGCATTTTCAAACACCTTGGTGATATTCCCGGAAAAAACCATGAGCCGAATATCGAAATCATCAAGACCTCGAATATAGGTGTTAAATGAAGCGACAAACCCGTTCGGCATTTCCTGCCAAAATTCTGGATTGTTGTTGTCGCCATAGGATCCGATCAATGGTCCCTTATTGTTGAGAGATTTGTAAGATTTGGCTGCATCAAATCCACCAGCCTGATCTACCACTTCCTCCTTTCCGTTTTCGGCATAGTAGCCATGGTTCCAGTTTCCGAATTTCCTGATGCCCACCCTGGTCGGGTTTTCCGGTGCAAATGGTTCTACAAACTGGTCAAGCTGTTCGGGGTTGAATCTGGTCAGTAAGCTTTGGCCCTGGTTATTTCCCACCAGAGAGCGGAAACCGAAACGTCCCAGGATGTTGCCTGCCTGCCAGGGTTCCTGCCGACCCTCCGTCGCCCTGAGGGTCAGGCTGGCAACCTTCTTGAAGGTGGCCTCGACTGTCTCACCCACCGAATTGTCCACTGCCTCGACAAAGGCATTGGCAAATGGGCTCAGGCCGGTCTCGTCGCCATCGTCGGCCCGGGCACCCGGCTGGGCCGCATACCAGATCATCGTCCCCGAAGCGCCTTCCTCCTTGCCAAGTCCGCGACTGGCGGATTTTGCCCTGGCGGGATAGGGGTTGTTTCGGCATGCATCCAGAATAATGATGTTCAGGCCCTTGGCATTCTTGCCGGCGGCGCGTTCCTCTTCCGAAATTTCCCGATAGAGGAAATTTTGTATATCGCTGAGCGTGAGTGCTTCCTGTCGGGCTTTGCGGGCATCCTCGAAGCGGGCATCCACGGGAATCAGATAGTTCTGGCCATTGAACTCCGCCCCATGGCCGGAATAATAGACAATGGCCACATTGTCGGTTTCCGACTGCTCAAGACCGAATTCGCTGATGGTCTTGCGCATTTGTGTAAAATCAAGATTGCGTTCGATCCTGACCTTGAAGCCGGAATTTTTCAGAACACGGCCAACAGCCTCTGAGTCGCGGACCGGATTCGTCAATTCACTGCCATAGAGATAAGCCTCGTTTGCAATAATCAAGGCATGTTTTTCGCGGGCATTCGAAATGCCTCCCATAGAAATTACGAAAAGCACGGCAGCCGATAGAAGTATCGAAACTCCTGTCCAGAACCGCATGTCAATCCTCCCGAGGCTTGGTAATCAGGGGTTGAAATTTTACCGCAACCAGCCGTTTGCGGTCTCCATCATTGGCCTTCATCCCATCATTGGCCTTCATCAATGCATCGCGAATACCGGAAAGATAATCCCGTTCAATTTCCTCCCAGGGGCGCACGCTATCATAAAGCGGGCTGGCCGAGGCGATCAGGGCGATTATTTCCTTACCAAAATTGGGTCCTGTTATGGTAAATTTCGGGCCTCCGTCACGGCCATCGCCGAGCCATATCTGTGTGCCGGGTCCATATTGCTCCAAAGGACTGACGGATTGAATGAGATGGACGGCGGCATGATGACCGTCGTCATCGGTTTCCAGATAGGCGGCATAGATATAGGCGGGAAAATCCGGCGTTGTGATCTTCAAGACCAGCGGATCGCCCTCGAACAGGATCGGGGCCTGTTTTGGTTGTGAGTCACCATTCAATGTCAGTGTCAGCCCACGCGTGTTCGAAAGATAAGGTTCAAAGGTCAGAAGGGCTTCGCATTGCGGCCACGGCGCAATCTCGACACTGGTCTCGTAGTCGGGGAGTTTTTCACCCAGTTGGCTGTGAAGCAATTGGCTGTCTTTTTCTGAATTGGCGAATGCCAGTATCGACTTTCCTGTCTGGTCCAGCCGCTTGATACCCGCGCATTCGAACCCGGCCGTGATCTGATCTGCGATTTCTGCGGGGCTGCCGGTTTGGTTTTGCGGTTCAGGTTCGGGAGAGGGCTTCGGAATATTTTCTTTCAGACGACGGGTCTCGATCACGAAGGCTGAATCCACCAGTTTCGAATAGGCGTCGTAGGAAAACCAGCGATAACCCCCATTGCCCCAATTTCGACCCCAGGAGTTGATTATCTTGAATGCGCCGCCACCGGGTTTTGCGTCATCATAGCCCACAACCACTATGGCATGCCCCTTTCTTTCCGGTTCCACTCTGGTATCCCTGAAAATCCCCTTGTCCTGCCTGTCGTGAAAGGACCGTGGCACATTGAATCCGATGATGACCGGCTTGTATTGGGCCAGTTGCTCCCTGATCCGATTTATGTCTCCCGGCGGTGATATCCTGTAGAATTGACGGATCTTGAATCTTTCGGCGCTTGCGATTTCCTGCGGCGTGATTTGCCTGAAACATTGGCCTGGCGGATTGGAAGGAAACTCTGCAATGCTCGGGACACCGATGACTTTCATGTAATCGAGTGCATCGATAATCTGAGTGCCATTCTCGCAATTTTCACGACGATATACCGAATTGTAGAGCGCCGCCGGGCTTGCAATATTCATCTTGTTGTCGCGACTGGTATTGTTGTCCCAAACGAACTGCATCGTTCTGGCGGCATAGGCGACAGCCCAGCCGACACAAGAGCCCATTTGCTTCTGATCACCCGGTAGCGGTGTGAATTTGGAAAGGTCGACCCGCGCAGGTGTAAAGGCACGGTATCGGCGCACGGTCTTGACGGCCTCCAGTTCAGCCGGATCTGAAGGAATGTAACCCATCGCGTTCTGTTGCTGTGCTTGCGTCGAGATTGCTGTCACCATAGTCAGCAGCGTTGCGTTCACCAGCGTAATCGAAAGCGCCCATGCTTTGTATCCGACCCATTTTTTTCGCCCGGCCCCTGTCATGGTTTGTCCTCAGGGCCAATGTTCTTGATTTCGACACGTCTGTTTGCGTCGGCTTCGGGGTCGTCGGAGATCAACAAACGTGATTCCCCGTATCCGCGGGCAATGAGCCGGTTTGCCTTGATGTTGAAATGATCAATCAGATAATTGCGCACCCGTTCGGCGCGCCGCTGAGACAGTTCGACGTTATAGGCATCACCACCGACGGCATCGGTGTGCCCGCCAAGAAAGAATGTGTATTTGTTCAGCTTGCGATCGACCAAGGCCAGACCGGCCTGGGAAAGCAGGAGCTCACCATCTGTTGTCAGTTCCGAGGAATTGAATTCAAAGGTTACATAAAGCGTGAATGATGGGATATCCTTGTTGTCGGCTTTTTCAGACCGTTCAACGTCAATTCCTTTCCAGGATTTGAAAATCCCTTCCGCTTTTTCATCCGGCAGCAAGCGGCTTACGATCTCTTCCGGTGTGGGGATATCTGCTTGAGCGCGCGCAATAGCCACCCCGAAGAATGACAGCAGCAAAATTGCCGCGAAAGGAACGCAAAAACGAAGTGGTGAAAGCATCCGAATTCCCAAAAGACTTCAAAAGCAAATCGGCCTGTTGCGTATGATCAGTTTGGTCCGATCTTTCACCCGGATGCTAGTTGTCGTGTGGTCCAATGTCCAGTGCAGCGCCGCCTTGCGGTGAAAGCAGCCGGAATCGCAGTTGTCTGGGATGGGAAAATGTGGGTTGATTGCTGAAGCTGTCCCTGTCCGGAAAGGATCTCAACACGTCCATATAATTGTCAAGGTGTCTTTGTCTGATCGAAACGCGATCGCACGCAAGGTATTGATCGTACACGCGGTATGATCAAGAGCAACTGCAAACATTGCCGATAAAGCGTTATCGGGTTTTCAGCCAGCGAAGAATGTAGAGGCGGACAGCTGATGACAGATTGTCGTCTGGATCCCGGGTTTCATCAATTTCGGTGACAAGCGAAGCCAGCGGTTTTTTTTGCGCAAGTGCGATGGTCCGCAATTCCTGCCAAAAGGCGTCCTCCAGCGAAAAGCTGGTTCTGTGACCGCGAATGGTAATGGAATGTTTGGAGATCATTTTGGGTTGCGTGAACTCGGATCGCTATTCTGGCCGCGCTCGGAATTGTCCAGACGCTGTTGCTCATGGGCCTTTGCGTTTTTCAGGTTGATGGCGCCGGTCAGTGTCTTTTCTGCCTTGGACCGACCGTAGGCAACACGGTTTGCCTGCGCCATCTCTTCCTTTTCCTGCCGAGCAGCGCGTTTGCGGAACTGGCGCAAATTGACCGGATCGGCGGACATTCAGCTTTTCTTCCGAAATGCATCCAGAGACACGACCTGAGCGCCGGACTTGTCATCCCCATCCGCTTCGCTGATCGCAACCTCCTGCTCGGCACCGTCGGTATCGTCGGCTTTCCTGATCTTTGGCGTCGATGTGGTTTTGCCTGCAGTATTGTTGTTCGTCTCACCGGAAGTCGCGTCCTCTGGAACGATTTCTGCAATCTCAGCGGGCGCTACGTCTTCATTGTCGGCAATTGCTGCGTCAAATTCGAGTTCGAAATTGACGGAGGGGTCATAAAAACCGCGAATGGCCGCGAAGGGGACATGCAGTTTCTCAGCCTTGTCAGAGAACGACAGGGTGATTTCAAAATAGCTTTCGGTGACTTTCATGTCCCAGAATTGATGCTGGACCACAATCGTCATCTGTTCGGCATATTTTTCCCGTAGCTGCGCCGAGATGCGAACGCCGGGCGCATTGGTCAGGAAAGTGATGAAAAAGTGATGCTCACCGGGCAGGGAGCCCGTGGCAGCAACTTCTGACAGCACTTTGCGAATGACGCCCCGCAAGGCATCCTGAGCGAGAATATCGTATCTGATGTGGTCCTGCACTGCCGGTGTCCGCCTGTTGTTGTGATACCGTGATACACACCCTGGGTTTAACGTTCAACAATCTAAACAAAAATATCGGTCTATAGTATGGAAAAGTGGAGGCTTCTGTTGCCAGGTGCCTCCGAACCCCGCCTGACCGTGCGACCGGTCGGGACTTAATTTGAAGCGGTCACACTGCCTTAAGCAGCGAGACGTGCCTCCGCATAGTTGTCATTTGCAACTACTGTATGGCCCGATAACGGCGGTACCATGCCGAGCAAAAAGTTGATCTTTACACCCTCGTCGATCCTGTTTCGCCCCCATCAAAACCGGTTCTTGTCAAAGACTGGTTCTTCAAGCTCCAACCGTTTTTGGTGGAGGCGCCGGGTACCGCCCCCGGGTCCGAATGGTTTATTGCATCTTCCGTTTATCGCCATAGCTGCCTAAGCAGCAAAACAGATATAGGGCTTTGGCCAATGATTTGAAAGAGGCTGAATAAAATTCTGTTGCAATGCTTTTTGGGCGCAATTTCTCGTATGGCCGTCGAATGGCTGGAACGGGCAATTCTCCTGCAGCCTGGACCCTTATGTTGTCATCATCCACAACGTACTGATAAAAGAATGTAATCTGGCAATCGGACATGCGGTGATCTGTGGAATACTTACCGAATGCAGTATTGGTCATGTCGATTGTGAGAACTCGGGCCGACAGGGATTGACTCCTGTGCAGCGTCGTTCAAACTGCCCGGACGCTTGAAAAAACAGAGGATATGCCCCCATGAGTGATTATCTGGCCGATGTGCAGCGATATGATGCCGGAGCCGATGAAGCGATCGTCAAGAAAATTGTGAGGCATCTCGGAATTGCCTTGCGAAATCGCGATTCATCCCTCGTTTCCTGCTCCGATCCAAAAGAACTGGACCGGGTAAAGGCAAGCTGGTGCGGCAAGAAACTGGGCGTAAGCGGCGATGCGGCTGATGAGGCGGTTGCCACTACCTGTGGAACGATGAGCGGCGACCGCGCCAAGAACCGGGTAACCTTTTATTATCTTTGTGCCAAAGAACTCGGAAAACTCACAGATCTCTGATCATCTGAGGATCAGTGACTGCCCTTGTGCTGTTTCTGAGACCTGTTGATTTTTGAATCCGGGCACATTGGAGCGCGCCTGAATGATTGCGGAGCGCGCCTGAATGATTGCGGATCGCGCCTGAATGATTGCCTCGTCGCATCGACGGGGCATTTGCTTTGTATTCAGGTGCTTTGATGCAGCGCGACGGTCGGCTCGGGGCGTTCGGTCGGATAGCCGGTTCCCACTATTCCTTAAAGCGCCTTATTAACGTATATCCTTATCGGAAAACCGGTTCCGACTTTTCCGGAAGCGCTTTTTTAGCGCGCTGTCTTGTCGGAAAACCGGTTCCCACTTTTCCGGAAGCGCTTTAATATCCGCCGATACGAATCGCACCGGAGCAAAGCATGCAGCAATACCATGATCTTCTCAGACTTGTTCTTGAAACCGGCTCCGACCGCGACGATCGCACCGGTACCGGAACGCGTTCTGTTTTTGGCCACCAGATGCGCTTTGATCTGGGCGCCGGATTTCCGGTTCTGACCACCAAAAAGCTGCATCTGCGTTCCATCATCATCGAATTGCTTTGGTTTTTGAAGGGTGACACCAATATTGCCTGGTTGAAGGAAAATGGTGTCTCCATCTGGGACGATTGGGCGGACGAAAAGGGTGATCTGGGTCCGGTCTATGGATATCAATGGCGATCCTGGCCAGGTCCGGATGGTAAATCCATCGACCAGATCAGCGATGTGATGCATGCGATCAGGACAAATCCGACGTCACGCCGGCTGATCGTGTCTGCCTGGAACCCTGCTCTGGTTGAGGAAATGGCGCTGCCGCCATGCCATTGCCTGTTTCAATTCTATGTGGCCGATGGACGATTGTCCTGCCAGCTCTATCAACGCTCGGCCGATATCTTCCTTGGCGTGCCCTTCAATATTGCATCCTATGCCTTGCTGACGATGATGATGGCGCAGGTAACCGGCCTCAAACCCGGTGAATTCATCCATACGCTGGGTGATGCACATCTTTATTCCAACCACAGGGAGCAGGCCGAAGAGCAGTTGCAACGCACATTGCGCCCGCTGCCTCAAATGCGCATCAACCCCGATGTCGGGGATATTTTTGCCTTTGGCCTGGATGACTTCACGTTGGAAAACTATGATCCGCATCCGCATATCGCGGCAAAGGTTGCCGTATGAGCGGACCCAAAACATCGGGTGAGCCGCGGGTCGTGCTGGTTGTTGCTGCGGCACGCAATGGTGTTATCGGGTCTGATGGGGCAATGCCATGGCGCTTGTCGACGGATTTGAAGCGCTTCAAGGCACTCACCATGGGAAAGCCCATCATCATGGGACGCAAGACGTTCCAATCCATCGGCAAGGCATTGCCGGGGCGCAGGAACATTGTGATCACCCGCGACGCCGGTTTCTCGGCTCCCGATGTCGAAGCCGTTGCCAGTGTCGAAGCTGCATTGTCGCTTGGCCGCAACCATGCTTTGGCGCATGACGTGGATGAGATATGCGTGATCGGCGGCGGCGAGATCTATCGTCAGGCGCTGCCCATCGCGGATCGTGTCTATTTGACTCGCGTCGAATGTGAGCCCGATGGCGATACATATTTTCCGCAGGTTGACGAAAACATTTGGGTGGTTGAAGAGGAGAGCGCCCATCCTGCCGGTGCAAACGACGATGTTGCAACCCGTTTTGTCATCTATCGGCGAAAAGCGACCTGATTTTCGAAGCTTATATTCCTCAACGCGTTGAAAGCGAGCGCTCTCGACACTATAACCACCTATAAGCGCTTTTGCGTGCACGAGAATATGCCTTGACCATCAATGGTCACCATGCGTATCGAAGTGCCTGAATGAGAAAATGACAAGGATCAGCCTTATATCGCTGGACGCCTTTCGGGGCATCCGCACAATGGCGCTGACGAAAGAATGAGGATTGTATGCCCTGGAGTAATCAAAATGGTGACGGCGGAGACAAGCAGGGCCCCTGGGGCCAAGGGCCACGTGGGCCACGCCGCCCCGGAGGCGGTGGCACACCACCTGATATTGAAGAGATCATCCGCAGAGGACAGGATCAACTGAAAAATGCGCTTCCTGGTGGTGGTGGCAGCAGCCCGATCTTTATCGGTCTGATCGCCATCGGCCTTATTGCGCTATGGTTGTTTCAAGCCGTATATACGGTGCAACCCGACGAACGTGGCGTCGTGATGTTGTTTGGCAAGCCCAAAACCGAAGTTTCACAGTCCGGTCTTCACTTTCTCTGGTGGCCTGTTGAAAAGGTCGAAAAGGTCAGTATCGTCGAGCGGCAGATCAATATCGGTGGCAATTCGCGCAGCGGTGCCACACAGGGTTTGATGCTTTCGGGTGATCAGAACATCGTGGATGTTCAATTCTCGGTGCTCTATTCGATTACCAATCCGCAGGATTATCTGTTCAATCTCGAATTGCCGCAGGATACGTTGCGTCAGGTGGCTGAAAGCGCCATGCGTGAGGTTGTCGGCAGGCGTCCGGCGCAGGATATTTTCCGCGATAACCGTCAGGTCATCGCTGAAGATGTGAAAACCACGATCCAGTCGACCATGGATTCCTATGGTTCGGGCATGGCGATCAATACGGTTTCCATCGAGGATGCAGCGCCACCACGTGAAGTGGCAGATGCATTTGATGAAGTGCAGCGTGCAGAACAGGACGAAGACCGTTTTGTTGAAGAGGCCAATCAGTATTCCAATCAGAAGTTGGGTCAGGCACGTGGTGAAGCAGCTCAGATCCGCGAAGAGGCGTCAGCCTACAAGGATCGTGTCGTCAATGAAGCCGAAGGTGAGGCACAGCGCTTTACCTCCATTTATGATGAATATGCCAAGGCTCCTGAAGTGACGCGCAAGCGACTGTTTTTGGAAACCATGGAAGAAGTCTTCAAATCATCCAATAAATTCATTGTGGAACAGGGACAGGGCTCGGGCGTCGTGCCTTACCTGCCGTTGAATGAATTGAACAAGAACAACACTCAGGGAGGAACCAAATAATGGGTAATCGTCTTCCTGCAATTGTTATTGCACTCGTTATTCTCGCCGGACTTGCCTATTCCTCTTTCTTTGTCGTGCAGGCAGGTGAACAGGCCATCGTTCTCAGATTTGGCCAGATCCAATCGGTCAAGACAGAACCTGGTCTCTATTTCAAACTGCCCTTCGCTTTCATTGAAGCGGACAATATTCAGGTGGTTCAGAAGCGCGCAATTCGCTTTGACCTGGATGATATCCGTGTGCAGGTCTCCGGCGGTAAATTCTATGAAGTGGACGCCTTTGTCGTTTACAAGATTACCAATGCGGAACGCTTCCGCGAGACCGTATCGGGCGATGTCGTTTCAGCTGAAGCACGGCTTAGAACCCGTCTCGATTCAGCCTTGCGTCGGGTCTATGGTCTTCGTGGTTTTGAAGCTGCTTTGTCTGAATCGCGCGCTGCGATGATGACGGATGTGCGTGACCAGTTGCGCCCCGATGCCGAATCGCTGGGACTGACCATCGAGGATGTTCGCATTCGTCGTACAGACCTGACCAAAGAGGTCTCACAGCAGACCTATGAACGGATGAAGGCCGAGCGTCTTGCCGAGGCCGAACTTATCCGTGCCCGCGGTCGTGAGGGTGGTCAACGCATTCGCGCCATTGCGGACAGGCAGGTTGTGGAACTTGAATCAAAGGCCAGCCGTGATTCGGAAATCACCCGTGGTCTGGGCGATGCGGAACGAAACAAGATATTCGCTGAAGCCTTTTCCAAGGACGAAGACTTCTTCGATTTTTATCGTTCCATGGAAGCCTATCGCGCAGCTCTGACGGATTCGGATACGACGATGGTCGTTTCTCCGAACTCTGAATTCTTCAGGTTCTTCCGCGATGCCGGGGGGTCTGTTTCAGCAGGAACCGCCGCACCGAACAACCAGTAGTCCACCAAGGTATGAGCGATCTCCTTGTGGCCTTTGGCCTGTTTTTTGTGATTGAGGGGCTGGTCTATGCACTGGCCCCTTCTTTCATTCGGAAGATGGCGGAGCAATTGCCGCTTATTTCGGATCAGCAAATGCGCGCCGCCGGATTGGCGGCGATTGGTTTGGGTGTTCTCTTTGTCTGGATGGTGCGGGGCTGATCCAGCGGGTCTGGTCGTTCAGCGGTTGTTGCCGTTGAGGGCTGCCCTTTGGCCACGGTCTGCCCGGCGGGCCAGAGCCTGATCCTTTCAGGGATTTGACACCATGATGTAAGTGCCTGTTTTTATGAGCCTTCATACAGAAAATTGGCTCAGTGACTTGTCACAAAAGTCCAACTGGCTACCGCATAGGATAATTTGTGTGGACGCGCCGGAATTTAGACATATCTATGCCCAATATGGCGAAACAGAAAATGAAATCGGGAGAGACACTGAAATGGTGCTGAATACAATCCTCAAACCGTTCCGTACGATCGCTTTTGTTGCGGCTCTGGGTGCCGCAATCGTGCCGGTCGGTTTTGGTGGCATTCAATCGTCCCATGCGGCTCAGGGACCTGATTCCGTCGCGGACCTTGCTGAGACCTTGTTGGATGCGGTTGTCAACATCTCGACGTCACAGCGCGTCAGTGACAGCAACACGCGCATCCCGCGCCCGCGGATACCTGACGGTTCCCCCTTTCAGGATTTCTTTGACGAATTTTTTGGCGAGAAAGACGGTCAGCAACAACAGCAGCCACGTTCACGCCGGGTCAATTCGCTTGGTTCGGGGTTTGTCATCGACAAGGACGGCCTGATCGTCACCAACAATCACGTCATCGCTGACGCGGATGACATTGAAGTCAATTTTGCCGATGGTTCAAAGCTGCCAGCCGAGGTCGTCGGCGCGGATCCAAAGACCGATATTGCCGTCTTGCGGGTCAAACCCGTTTCGCCTTTGACAGCTGTTTCCCTTGGCGAATCCGACAAGATGCGCATCGGTGACTGGGTTATGGCCATTGGCAATCCCTTTGGGCTGGGTGGCACCGTGACCACCGGTATCATTTCGGCGCGTGGACGCGACATCAACTCCGGGCCATACGACAATTTCATTCAAACCGATGCCGCGATCAACCGCGGCAATTCCGGCGGCCCTTTGTTCAATCAGCAGGGTGAAGTGATTGGCGTGAACACCGCCATTATTTCTCCTTCCGGCGGATCCATCGGTATCGGTTTTTCCGTTCCGTCGAATCTGGTGAATTCGGTTGTTGCGCAACTGGTCGAATTCGGCGAAACACGGCGCGGTTGGCTGGGAGTACGCATTCAGCCGGTGACGGACGATATCGCCGAGAGCCTCGGCATGAAAGATGCGAAGGGTGCTCTCGTCGCCGGGATTATCAAGGGCGGCCCAGTGGATGATGGCTCGATTGAGCCGGGCGACGTCATCATCAGCTTCGATGGTCAGGACGTCAAGGAAATGCGCGATCTGCCCAGAATCGTTGCGGAAAGTCCCATTGGAAAGGAAGTCGATGTTGTCGTGGTCAGGAAGGGCAAGGAAATTACAGTGCCTGTCATGCTCGGTCGTCTGGAAGATGGCGAACAATTGATCGCACAGGATGAGAAGAAGGACGAACAGCCGGAAACGGTCACGGTTCTTGGAATGGATATCGCAGAACTGGACGACGTATTGCGCGAGCAGTTCGAGATATCAGACGATGTCGAGGGTGTTGTGATCGTCACGGTTGATGAGGAATCATCCGCCGCTGAGAAGCGCATTGCTGCCGGTGATGTGATTGTCGAAATCGCTCAGGAAACCGTCCGCACGCCTCAGGAAGTCAGGGATCGGATAAAAGAACTCAAGGAAGATGGTCGGCGCAATGCCTTGCTGATGATTGCCAATAAAACCGGCGAATTGCGCTTCGTCACTGTTCCGATGCGTTAACCTGAGGCTCTCTCAAAGATCTGCAAATAAAATATGGCGCCTTGTGCGCCATATTTTTTAACGACATGAAACCTGAGGGCTGATGGCATTGTTTTTTTGCTTTTTCCAATCATCGGCTGACATGGAATAAAGGACGTGTCGTTTCAATCGGGGATGCGTATCGGGAACGCGCGGGTGATCAAAGTCGCGTTCCGGGTCCGGCAGCATTCCCAATCGTTTCATGACGGCCGTCGAGCGGGCATTGTCCGAAACGGCAAAGGATACGATCTCCTTTAGCCCGCGCTCGTCGAAACCTGTTGCCAGCAACGCACGGGCAGCCTCGCTGGCATAGCCGTTGCCCCAATAATCATGCGCCAGGCGCCAACCGATCTCGACCGCCTTCTGCGGCAAGCAGGGGTAAACATCGGCTTGTGCCAGACCGGCAAAGCCAATGGGCCGGCAATCAGATTTGCGTTCAATGGCAAAAAAGCCAAATCCCGTATCTTCGATGATGCGGTACAGGAACGCCATTTTTTCCTGTGCTTCGATGCGATTCAATCGAAAGGGAAAATACTCCATGACCCGTTCATCAGAATTGATCTGGTGGAACAGTTCCAGATCGTCGTCACGCCAGTTGCGAATGATCAATCGCGGCGTTTCGGCAATCATTCTGTCACCTTCACAAAATCGCTTTGAGAATAGCCCTGCAGGTATAGAAGAGCTGTCAGGTCACCATGGTCTATGCGGATTTTCGCCTCAGCGGCGACAATGGGCTTGGCGTGCAGAGCAGTGCCGCTGCCGGCAAGGCGCAACATGCCCAGATCATTTGCGCCATCGCCGACAGCAAGGGCGTCTTCGACCGAGAGACCGCGTGTGCTGGTCAGTTCCACCAGAGCATCGACCTTGGCCTGTAGCCCCAAGATGGGGTCGGCTAGCGTGCCGGTCAATTTGTCGTTTTCCACATGGAGAATATTTGCTCGATTTTCCTCGAAACCAAGCCATTGGGCAACTGTGTTGGTAAAGAGTGTAAAGCCACCCGACACCAATGCCGTATAGGCGCCATTTGCCTTCATTGTGGCCACCAGTTCATACCCGCCGGGGGTCAATGTAATGCGCCGCGCCAGCACGGCCTGGACCACGGAGATATCCAGTCCGCCGAGCAATGCAACGCGTTCACGCAGTGCTGGTTCAAAGGCAATCTCACCATTCATTGCACGTCTTGTTATGGCCGCGACCTGCTCGTATACACCAGCCTCCGCCGCCAGTTCATCGACGCATTCCTGCTCGATCATGGTGGAATCCATATCGGCGATGAGAAGTTTCTTGCGCCTCGATTGCAGGTCCTGAATGACAATGTCGACCGGTGCACCATCCAAAGTGTCTTTGATGAGGGATCTGGCCTCGCTTGCGCTGGTGCCCGGCGCAAGTGTCAGGTCGCAGGCAATGCCTTGCGCCAACCATTCGTGCGACACGGCAGAAACGTGTCTTGCTGCCTGCTGGCCCAGGGCGACACTCAGGACAGGGTTTGACGGATTGGCAATAAGCGTGGCAACGAGTGACATTGGAAACCTGTGTCTGGAGAAACGATGAATGCAATTCTGATAGCCGGACCGACAGCCAGCGGCAAGTCTGCTCTGGCGCTTGAATTGGCACGCAAGGCGGATGGCGTGGTCATCAATGCTGATTCGATGCAGGTTTATGATGCTTTGCATGTGTTGACTGCCCGCCCTTCGTTCGAGGAGATGGATGGTGTGCCGCACTTTCTCTACGGCCATGTTGCGGCGTCGCAGAAATACTCTGTCGGTGCCTGGTGCCAGGATGTGCGCGCAATCCTCACAGATCCCTCCATGGAGGCGCGAACAGTCATTTGTGTCGGTGGTACGGGCCTCTATTTCAGGGCGCTGACGGATGGCCTGTCGGCCATGCCGGATATTCCGAATGCCATCAGGGACCACTGGCGGGAGGCATTGAAGCAAACGGGCGCAGAGGCGCTGCATGCGGAATTGAAATCGCGCGATCCGAAAAGTGCCGATATTCTGAATGCCAATGACAGTCAGCGCATCGTGCGGGCGCTTGAGGTGTTTGAAGCCTCCGGGCAATCTATCAGAGATTTTCAGGACAAGAGCGGAACCGCTTTGATTGACACGGTTAAGGCGCACAAGATTGTCTTGACGCCGGACCGTGCGAAGCTGAAAGCGCGGATCAATCAACGCTTCGAAAAGATGATGGAAACGGGAGCCGTGGAAGAAGTGCGCGGGTTGCTGTCCATGGGGCTTTCGCCGGACCTTCCGGCCATGAAGGCGATAGGGGTGCGCGAAATCTCTGCACTGTTGAGCGGCGCCATGTCACGGGCGCAGGCTGTAGAACGGGCCAGCATAGCAACACGGCAATACGCCAAGCGACAGATGACCTGGTTTCGCAACCAGCTGGACGACAGCTGGGTGCGGACCGATCCTGAATTTCGCTAGAGTGGTTTATTTCTTGTTCATGAGGGAGTCCTTGAACAAGGACCCCCGTCCATGCGGTGAGTGCACGGAACCCAGGGAGGTCTTCGTTGGCCTGGCGCTGTCTGCTGCGAGGCCGGCCGAAGATGCATAGGCCGCGACCGAATTGGCCTGGCTGGCCTGATGATGCGGCGCATCGTCTTGCGGCTCCTGCTGTGAAAGGTAGTCTTCCGGCTCGAGGGGTGCCTTTACACCGGGTGTGAAGACTTCACGCATATGTCGCATGTTCTGGATAATCTGGCGTATATCCGGCGAACCGCCTGGCCTGTTGTTCGCGGAGGCGCCACTGTTGAGTCCACTTGCCGTCTTCGGCAGATCTGCCTGAGGAATACGATCGAAGCACATGCGCATCGGAACAGCGACCGCCTCACCAAAGGCAATGGCCTCGCCATTGCCGATTGATGAAAGAAAGCTGACCGTGGAACTGGACGAATTGGACAGGGCAGAACGAATGATGTCCTGGTCATGTTCATTGGCCAGTCGCATGGCGAAGACTGTCGAGCATTGTGACAGGATCGTCGGATCCAGTTCGCCGGGCCTCTGGGTGACTATGCCCAGGCTGACCCCGTATTTGCGGCCTTCTTTGGCAATGCGCGCAACGGCTTGGCGTGTTGGCAGGAAACCCTGTTTGGGGTCTGAGGGAACATAGCGATGCGCTTCCTCGCAAAGAACCAGAATGCGGATTGCGCCATCGCTCCAAAGCGCGATTTCAAAAGCGATTCGGCACAGGACCGAAGCAACGGAATTGACGACTTCCGATGGAATGCCAGAAAGCTGGAAGGAGGTTATGGGTTTCCCTTTGCCGGGAATGCGGAAAATATCGCTGATGACCGTGGCAAAAGTGTCGTTGATCGTCTTGCTGGAAAACATGAAGTGAAAGCGCGGATCGTTGATTGCCGATGCAATCCTGACCTTCAATGAGCGCAGATGTGGTTTTTCCTGCCGTCCATCCAGATTGCCGATGCGTTCATCAATCAGCGCCAGCAGGTCGGCCATGCGATAGGGGACCGGCGTGTCGGAGGTAATGGAGGATTTCTCGGCCTGTTTTGGAAAGGATGGGCTGGCTGTGTCGCCTTTGAAGTTGCGTTTTGCATCTGCAACGAGATCGCGAAGGAGGTCGACCTCATCGGGAATGGATGGCTGACCGCGAAAGAGGACTTCCGAAAATTCTTCAAGGCGAAACATCCAGAAAGGCAAATCAAGGCTGTCGGCTTCGATCAGGTGCGCCCGCGATTTGAATGCGGCCGCATATTCGTTGTGGGGATCAAGGATCAGGACTCGCAGATCCGGACAGGCATCAACAATGCGATTGATCAGCAGCGAAACCGCGGTTGATTTGCCCACACCGGTTGTTCCGACAATGGCAAAGTGGCGATCGAGCAGCGCATCGGCTGAAATGCTGGCAGCAATATCGGCGTTCTGCGTCAGATGCCCTATTGTTACAGGATTTGAACCATTGACGGCGTAGACTTCGTTAAGGTCCTTGAGGCGGATGGGATGGGCTATGGCACCCAATGTGGGATAGTTGGAGATGCCGGCGCTGAAGCTTATCTGCTGACCGCCGTCGCGAATTTCACCGACAAGTTCCACCTCGAAATGCATGACATTGATGGCGTTCTCGGTCCAGGTGCGGGTCGGGCTGTGGATGGCGTAGACCAGTGCAACGATCCGGTTGTCACCAACCTTGATGGAAATCAGCCGCCCAACGGACAATTCTGCCGCCAGTGAGGTCTCGCTGGAGAACTCGGTCGCCGATATGGTTGCCATTGCTCCATTGCAACTGACCACATGACCCAATATGCGTGAATTGAAAGTGCGGTCTCGCCTTTCCTCAATTTTTTCTTCTCTGTTCATGCCGTGCTGCCTGGTGTGTCGTCAAAATGTGTGAATCGGGCCAAGATCAAACTCCCCTGGAATTGCCACCTGTAATAGCAATTTGTTAACGAATCGCGTTGACGTGGCGTTTTGCAGATTCAAAAACCGCAATATTTTTCCGATGCGCGGATGTGTTGGCGAATCGACAAACCTGCCATTGACGCATTGGTGCTTTGCCGCTAACGTTCGGCGCATGATCAAGATCGAACTTATTGTGGTGGGAACGCGCATGGGCAGGGTGGTGTAACCATCCGGCGTTAGCCACCCATGCGCGACACAAGGCTCCGACAGGAGCCTTTTTTTATGGCTTTTACGGGCTTGTTAGATAATCGGCTTTCCATCCGGCACAGGAAATGGAAAAAACGCAAAACGGGATAGAGTTATGACTGGCAGCAATACACAGATCACTGGCGCGGAGATGGTCATTCGGGCGCTGAAGGATAACGGCGTCAAGGATATATTCGGTTATCCCGGTGGGGCAGTTCTGCCTATCTACGACGAACTGTATCAACAGGATGATATCGTTCACATTCTTGTGCGCCATGAGCAGGGCGCCGGCCATGCAGCAGAGGGCTATGCCCGTTCGACAAACCGGGTTGGTGTTGCGCTGGTGACATCTGGTCCGGGGGCCACAAATATCGTGACGGCCCTGCAGGACGCGCTGATGGACTCGATCCCGATGGTCTGCATCACCGGACAGGTGCCGACCAGCCTGATTGGGTCGGATGCTTTTCAGGAATGTGACACTGTTGGAATCACCCGTCCCTGCACAAAGCACAATTGGCTTGTACGCGATGTTCGGGATTTGCCACGGGTTCTGCATGAAGCCTTCCGCATCGCCCAGACCGGGCGCCCGGGGCCGGTTGTTGTCGATATCCCGAAAGACGTTCAGTTCGCGCTTGGTGACTATGTTCCTCCATCACCGATCAACGAGCAGAAAAGTTATCAGCCCAAGGTTCATGGTGATCTGGATGCGATCCGTGCTGCGGTTGAGATGATGAAGAATGCCCGCAAACCGATCATCTATTCGGGGGGCGGCGTCATCAATGCGGGACCGGAAGCCAGCCATCTGTTGCGTGAGCTCGTTCAACTGACCGGCTTTCCAATCACATCAACTCTGATGGGGCTTGGCGCCTATCCTGCTTCGGGTGAAAACTGGCTTGGCATGCTGGGCATGCATGGAACCTATGAAGCCAATATGACCATGCATGATTGCGATCTCATGGTGTGTATCGGGGCCCGATTTGACGATCGGATCACCGGTCGTCTTGATGGGTTTTCCCCCCATTCGAAAAAAATCCACATTGATATTGATCCTTCGTCGATCAACAAGATCGTGCATGTCGATGTGCCGATTGTCGGTGACGTGGGGCATGTTCTGGAAGACATGGTTCGGCTTTGGCGGGCATCTTCGGCAAAGGTTGAAAGCAAGGCGCTGGCGCAATGGTGGTCGCAGATCAACGGATGGCGGTCACGCAATTCGCTTGCCTATACGCCGAACAAAGACGTCATCATGCCGCAATACGCCATTCAGCGTCTGTATGAGCTGACCAAGGACCGCGACACTTATATCACTACGGAGGTCGGCCAGCATCAGATGTGGGCGGCGCAATTCTATGGATTTGAGGCGCCAAATCGCTGGATGACATCCGGTGGACTGGGTACAATGGGCTATGGCCTGCCGGCGGCTCTGGGTGTCCAGATTGCCCACCCGGACAGTCTTGTCATTGACATCGCGGGCGATGCCTCGGTGCAGATGACCATCCAGGAGATGTCGACGGCTGTTCAGTATGAGGCGCCGATCAAGATCTTCATTCTCAACAATCAGCATATGGGCATGGTGCGTCAATGGCAGCAATTGCTGCACGGCAACCGTCTGTCCCACTCCTATACGGAGGCGATGCCGGATTTCGTCAAGCTGGCGGAAGCCTATGGCTGTGTGGGCATCAGGACCAACAAGCCGGGTGATCTTGATGATGCCATCAAGGAAATGATCAATGTCGACAAGCCGGTGCTGTTTGATTGCCGTGTCGCCGACCTTGCCAATTGTTTCCCGATGATCCCATCGGGCAAGGCGCATAACGAGATGCTGCTGCCGGATGAGGCAACAGATGACGTTGTTGCCAACGCCATTGACTCAAAAGGCAAGGCATTGGTGTGACAACCGTTGGTCCTGCCAGTGAAGGGGCCGTTGATGTGACAATGGTCAAGAGCTTAACCCAGATCGGTCGGCCCGGATGGGTGGATTATGGTCTGCTGTCTTTGCTCGCCATCATCTGGGGAGGCAGTTTCATGCTGTCCCGGGTGGCGGTGGTCGAGGTGCCGCCGATAACCCTGACGGCCATGCGGCAGGGTATAGGCGCAATCATCCTTGTTGCGGTTGCACTGGCCGCCAGGCAGCAGTTGAAGGCCAGCTGGTCTGACCATGTGGTGATTTTCATATCGGCGTTTTTTGGAACGGCGCTGCCCTTCGCCTTGATCACCTGGGGTGTTGAAGAAATCAGCGCGGGTTTCGCGTCAATCCTGATGGGTCTGATGCCGCTGGTGACCATCTTGCTTGCTCATATGGTAACGCATGATGAGAAAATGAATCTGGCGAAATTGCTTGGTGTATCATTCGGTCTGGCGGGGCTTTTTGTTCTTTTCTGGTCGGATATCGTCAATGGTACGGACGGCGAATTCTGGCACCAGGTTGCCATCATGGTTGCCGCAGTCTCCTACGCTGTCAACGCGCTGGTTACCCGGCGTTTGCTGCATCTCAAGCCTAGACCGATGTTTGCCGTGAATATTGCCTGGTCTTTCCTGATTGTTGCTGTGGCTGCACTCATCCTGGAGCCGGCTCTGCCGATCAACCCGTCCGGAAAGGTCTGGACGGCAATTGTACTGCTGGGCATATTTCCCACCGCCATTGCCTCCCTGATGATGTTTCGCATCATTGCCCGCCAGGGGGCGAGTTTCTTTGGGCAGATCAATCTGCTCGTGCCCGTTGCCGGTGTCCTTTGGGGCGCGGTTTTTCTCGGTGAACGCCTTTCATTGAATGCATTCATCGCTCTTGCCATTATCCTGTCGGGCGTTGCTGTTGCACGCTTGCGACTTAAACCCACATTCCAGCCAAGCGGGGAAAGCACCTCATGAACGCACAACATCAGCCGACGGGTTCGGCCTATTTTCTGACCCAGGAAACGCAGCAGAGCGAAACCAGAACGCTATCGGTCCTGGTCAGCAATGAACCGGGTGTTCTTGCCCGGGTGATCGGCCTTTTTTCAGGCCGCGGCTATAATATCGACAGTCTGACGGTTTCGGAAACCGAACATGAGGCGCATCTTTCGCGCATCACCATCGTCACCACCGGCACCGCTCACGTGCTGGAGCAGATCAAGCATCAACTGGAAAGGATCATTCCGGTTCATCGTGTGGTGGATCTGTCCATCCGCGCCCGCGAAGCGGGGAATGGCAAACCGTTGGAACGGGAACTGGCCTTGATCAAGGTAAAGGGTGTTGGTGACAATCGCGTGGAAGCGCTGCGCCTTGCTGATGCGTTTCGCGCCCGGGTCATTGATGCCAATACCGAACACTTCATTTTCGAGATTACCGGTCGGGTATCAAAAATCGAGCAGTTCATTGCCATCATGGGCCCCCTGGGTCTGGTTGAGGTCTGCCGCACAGGCGTTGCGGCTCTCAATCGCGGCTCTGAAGGCATGTAGCGTCTGTGCGAATTCTGTTTACTTGCAGCTAAGACGCGTTAAGATTCTGCCATGACGCATCGCGATGACCATGATCATGACAACCATCTGGACCCGATGGACGCACGGGTCCGGGCGCTGGAGACGATTCTTGGCGCAAAGGGGCTGATTGATCCAGCTTCCATCGACGTGATCGTTGATACCTATCAAAATAGGATCGGCCCACAAAATGGTGCCCGCGTTGTTGCAAAAGCCTGGCATGATCCCGACTACGCGGACTGGCTGAAACTTGATGCAACGGCTGCCATCGCCTCGCTGGGGTTTACCGGGCGTCAGGGCGAACATATGCGCGCTGTCTTCAATGGGCCACAGACGCACAATCTGGTGGTGTGCACCCTGTGCTCCTGTTATCCGTGGAGCGTTCTGGGATTGCCTCCCGTCTGGTACAAATCACCACCCTATCGCTCCAGGGCAGTCATTGATCCGCGCGGTGTGCTCGCTGAATTTGGCGTCAGCCTGAATGAAGATGTGCGCATACGCGTGTGGGATTCGACGGCTGAACTGCGTTATCTTGTGGTGCCGATGCGTGCGGCCGGGACCGAGGACTATAGCGAGGAAGCCTTGGCTGCACTGGTGACGCGCGATTCCATGATCGGCACGGGCCTTGTGGAGATCGACACATGAACGGTCCGCATGATCTGGGTGGGCAGATGGGCTTCGGTCCAATTGCCCCGCAAGCAAATGAGCCGCCTTTTCACGCGCATTGGGAAGAACGGGCGTTGGGGGTAACCCTTTGCAGCGGCGTACTGGGGCTGTGGACCATCGATGAAAGCCGCCATGCGCGTGAAAGCCTGCATCCGGCGGATTACTATTCTTCAAGTTATTACGAAATCTGGATCAAGGCACTGGAGGCCCTTTTGGTGCGCCATGGCTGTGTATCGCCAGCGGAACTTGTTGCGGGGCAGGCGCATGGCGCCGGGCGCGTCGACAGGCCGATCCTGAAAGCGGAGAATGTTGCTGCGGTCCTTGCCAAAGGGGCACCCTGTGACAGGCCTGACCAGGGGCCGGCACGTTATAGCGTGGGTCAGCGGGTGCGTATACGCAATGTGCATCCGTCGGGACACTCGCGGATCCCCGGCTATACAAAGGGCCAAGTCGGCGTCATTGAAGAGATTGCCGGTACCTTTGTCTTTCCCGATGACAATGCCCATGGCAAAGGTGAAAACCCGCAGTGGCTCTATCGGGTCGTTATGGAGGGCAGGGCGCTTTGGGGTGATGAGGCCGATCCTCTGCTGACGGTCTCCATTGACGCATGGGAGGGATATCTTGAGCCCGCCTGAAAAGCTTTTGCCGGACCAGAGCCTGCCTTTGGAAATTGCAGAGCCTAACGTTTTCGCCCAACCTTGGCAGGCGCAGGCCTTTGCGCTGGTGATCAGCTTGCATGAAAAGGATGTCTTCAGTTGGAACGAGTGGGCCGATGCCCTGTCTGGTGAGCTGAAATCATCCGGTGCTTCCAGGGATGGCAGTGATTATTACGATTGCTGGCTGCGTGCGCTGGAACGCCTGCTGATTGGAAAAAACATAGCTACGAGCCACGACGTTGATGCACTCGCCGCTTCCTGGTCAAGGGCGGCCCATGCCACACCACACGGTCAGCCGATCTGCCTTGAAAATGATCCGGAACCTGTCTGACTGCACAGCATTGTGCAACCCGCCTTCCATTTGCAACGCTGCCCCCGGGTAGCTCGAAACAAGAGACATCATGACATTTACATTCGACGAAACTCTCGGGCTGAACAGCCGTGGCGACAATTGCTTTGTCGGTCACACGGATCAGCGCTACTGGAACATGATTGGTCCCTTTGGTGGGTGGATTGCCGCACTGATGTTAAAAAGCGTCATGCAGGACATTGAGGAGGGCGGTTTCGAGCCGGTTGCCCTGACGGTCGATTTCATGAAGGCGCCCGGCGAGGGCGCGCTGGTGATCCGGCGCACCTGTGACCGCCAGGGAAGGACGGCTGCCTTCTGGCGCATTGATATGGAAACGCCGGATGGCAAGCTGTGCGCCCGTGCCATGCTGACGCTTGCACCCTATCGGGAAACCCTGGAGTTTTCGGCACGCCGGGACTCGGATATATCGGATCCCGCATCTTTTGAGCTTTCCAATTCCCGCATGTTGCCGATCAAATGGGCGCATCTTTATGAAACAAGGGTCGTTTCAGGGCATCTGGGTGCAACGAACCCGGAGGCGCGTTCACAGGCCTGGATCCGTGATGCGGAGCGCAGACCATTGGATCACCTGTCCCTGACGGCCATTTGCGACAGTCCGTTTCCCCGCTTGTTTCTGGCCACGGGCACGCCGTCCAATATTTCCACCATAACCATGACAACCTATTTTCATGCATCAATGGCCGAACTGCGCGAAATTGGCGATGCCTATATTCTGGCGGAATCGCGCTGTGAGCGCTCGGTTGGCGGTTTTTATGATCAACACTCCAATTTCCATGCGGCCGATGGGCGGCTGCTGGCAGCCTCGCAGCAGATGGTCTGGTATGACCGCAAGGTGTGAAAAGATAAAATTTGGTTGCAACAGGGCGATTCAGACTTGCTCCCGGCACCCGAATCCTGCCAGTTCAAGCCATGGAATTTTCCAGTCAACAGGATGAAGCCCTCAAGGCTGTTTCAAAATGGCTGAAAGGTGGGCAAAGCCCGCTTTTCCGGCTGTTTGGCTATGCCGGTACGGGAAAGACGACGCTGGCGCGGCATTTCGCCGAAGAGGTGGATGGCGATGTGCAGTTTGCAGCCTTCACCGGCAAGGCCGCACAGGTGCTGCGCTCCAAGGGGGCGAGCAATGCAAAAACCATCCACTCGCTGATCTACCGCCCCAGAGGCGAAGAAGCCGTGGAGAATGAGGAAACCGGGAAGACATCGATTGCCCCGATGTTTTCCATCAACCGGCAAAGCCCCATTTCCAAGGCTGCTCTGGTGATTGTTGATGAATGCTCAATGGTTGATGAGGAACTCGGGCGTGACCTGATGAGTTTCGGTACACCCATTCTGGTGCTGGGCGATCCGGGCCAATTGCCGCCGGTCAGCGGCGGCGGCTTTTTTACCGACCATGAACCCGATTGCCTGTTGACCGATATCCATCGCCAGGCCCGGGACAATCCAATCATCGAACTGGCCATGAAGGTCCGCGAGGGCATTGAATTCGGCTATGGCGACTGGGGGCTGGCAAAAGTCATCGGCAAGGACGAGGTCGACAGCGATCTGGTGCTGGAGGCCGATCAGGTCCTGCTGGGGGTCAACCGGACCCGTCGGCGCTACAATCAGCGCCTGCGGCAATTGAAGGGCTTTGAGGCCATGCACCCTCAGGCGGGTGACAAGCTCGTGTGCCTGCGCAATGACCCGGCCAAGGGCCTGTTGAACGGCTCCTTGTGGCAGGTCATGACATCGTCGCGCGAAACGGTCAAACCCGGCATCAATCTGCTGATCAAACCGGAAGACGACGACATGGGGCGCGGCAGTGCAAAAATAAAATTGCTGAAAGTCGCCTTTGAAGATCCCAATACGGAAATCCCCTGGCAGACGAAAAAACGCTATGATGATTTCGACTATGGATACGCGCTGACGGTGCACAAGGCGCAGGGATCACAATGGGACAATGTTGTGCTTTTTGACGAGAGCTATGCTTTCCGCGAAACGCGCGCGCGCTGGCTCTACACGGCAATTACACGTGCTGCTGAACGTTTGACGATCGTGCGATAATTTTCGGGCGCACGAGGCTGATCAGACAAGAGGCTGGAAAGCGTATCAACTGGTCGCGGAGGTGTCGGCCAGAATGTCATAAATCCAGTTCCAGGCGTCTGCCTCCTCATCCAGTTCGAAATGGCGAATATCCACCCGGAACAATGGATTGAAGAACTTTATGGCCGTCGCGATCCAGGCGGGGCCGCCGACCAGAGCATAGCGCCGTAGGTGTTTGATTGCGTGCAGTTTCCCCAGATAAGTGGTCTGCGAGAACAGGGCATTCCAGTCAAAACCGTCATATCTGCCCATGCGGACCAGAAGATCGATCCGGCCGTATTTCTCGTAACCTTCATCAAGTGTTTTATAGATCTCGTCAATCTCCGGCATGGAAACGTGGCCATCAATCTCAAAGGCATAAACGTCGTCGCGTTTGGTTTCAATCCTTGCAAAGGCCGGATGTCTCAACTTGCCTGTCATGAGGGATCTCCAAAGTTTCTTGATCTGCATCTCATATATAGGTACGCCTTTTTTCGTTGCAATTTTTCAGGCGGGCCGGAAGTGTTGATGTCCGGTTGGCGCCAGGTGCAACCCGTTCACTGATTGGAAAGCTGCTGCCATGTCGGACTCCATCGCAACCAAATTGTCTGTCAATCTCAATGCCATTGCCCTGTTGCGCAATCGCCGTGATCTGCCATGGCCCAGTGTCACCGGCATTGGTCAACAGGCCTTGGCGGCCGGTGCGCATGGCTTGACGGTGCATCCCCGCCCGGATGAACGCCACATCCGGTTTTCCGATTTGCCGGAAATACGCGCCCTGATGGATGATGGCTTTCCCGATGCGGAGTTCAACATTGAAGGCTATCCGAGCGAGGCTTTTTTGCAATTGGTTGAACGCATGCAGCCCGAGCAGGCAACGCTGGTGCCGGACGATCCCAGACAGGCGACCTCTGACCATGGCTGGGATTTTCACCGTGATGGCGCCTTGCTGAAACCAATTGTTGCACGGCTGAAAAAACAGGGCATGCGTGTGGCCCTGTTTGCGGATGCCAATGCAGAGCACATGCAACTTGCAGCCCACACCGGTGCAGACCGCGTCGAGCTCTATACCGGTCCCTATGGTGGTTCCTATGACAATCCATCCAGGCAGGCTGCCGCGCTCGAACTTCTGGGCAGGGCCGGGGATGCAGCAAGGGCTCTTGGACTGGAAATCAATGCCGGCCATGACCTGACGCTGGACAATCTGCCTGCGCTGAAAAAGCGTCTTCCCTTTCTGCGTGAAGTCTCGATTGGTCATGGCCTGACCGCCGATGCGCTGCAATTCGGCATGGCTGAAACCGTCAAACGCTATCTGCGTATCTGTGGTCATGCCGTTTGAGCCGATTTGATGCCTCGACAAACGTCTGTACCAGGGGCTCAGCCTGAATAAATCGCTTGACCCTTTGACAGGATTACCATAGAAATCGCCGAACCGTACCGTACGGTACTATTAAAAGGCAAAGCGATAATTGGCACAGGCAGCGGAAATGGATGGTGGCGCAGAGGTTTTCGAGGTTTTTACGCCTCGGCAGAATGCTGTGCTGGAATCTGCCCTCCGTCTGCTGGTTGAGGGGGGTGACCGAGCCTTGACGACGGCCGGCATTGCCAGAGCGGCCAATTGTTCCAAGGAAAGCCTTTACAAATGGTTCGGCGACCGCGACGGGGTTCTGGCGGCAGTCGTTGGCTATCAGGCAAGCAAGGTCAGGGTTCTGGGACCCGGCGAGATGCCGGGATCATTGTCCAGTTTTCGCGATCATCTGACCCGTTTTGCCGACGACCTTCTTGCTGTTCTGTCAGGCGAGGCCTCTCTTGCCCTCAATCGGCTGGCGATCGGACAGGCAAGCCGGGCCGATGCGAAGCTGGGGCAACTGGTTCTGGAACGCGGCAGGCGGATGATTGAGCTGCGAGCCGGCGCTTTGCTGGAGACGGGGCGCAGACGGGGTTTTCTTGCCTATGACGATGCGGACGAAGCCTATCGCACGCTCTACGGGCTCATCATTGGCGATTTTCATGTGCGGCAGTTGCTGGGCGATAAGCTCAGTTCTCAGGAAAAAGACTTCAAGGCTCGCGCCCGTGTGGCGATCGGGCAGTTCTTCAAACTATACGGAACGGGCGCGACAGCGCATTCAACAAATGCCCGTTCCTGATCACGATCAATTCCAAAGCAACACCAAAGGAAGGATACCACCATGCGTGTTTATTATGATCGCGACGCCGATCTCAATCTGATCAAGTCAAAGAATGTTGCCATTATCGGTTATGGCAGCCAGGGACGCGCCCACGCGCTGAACCTTAAGGATTCAGGCGCAAAGAGCGTCGCCATTGCATTGCGTGAAGGTTCCGCGACGGCAAAGAAGGCTGAAGCTGACGGTTTTGAAGTCAAATCCGTTGCCGAGGCTGCTGCCTGGGCTGACCTGATGATGATGGCTGCGCCCGATGAGTTGCAGGCCGACATTTACCGCGACCATATTGCAGGCAATATCCGTGACGGCGCGGCGATTGCCTTTGCCCATGGGCTGAATGTTCACTTCGGTCTGATTGAAGCCAAATCAACCGTTGATGTTCTGATGATCGCACCAAAGGGCCCTGGCCATACGGTGCGCGGCGAATACCAGAAGGGCGGCGGCGTGCCTTGTCTGATCGCTGTTGATCAGGACGCTTCGGGCAATGCCCATGATCTGGGTCTTTCCTATGCCTGCGGTGTTGGTGGCGGCCGTTCGGGCATTATCGAAACAACCTTCAAGGAAGAGTGCGAGACGGACCTGTTCGGCGAGCAGGCGGTTTTGTGCGGTGGTCTTGTCGAGTTGATCCGTGCCGGATTTGAAACCCTGGTCGAAGGTGGCTATGCCCCGGAAATGGCTTATTTCGAGTGCCTTCATGAAGTCAAATTGATCGTTGACCTGATTTATGAAGGCGGCATCGCCAACATGAACTACTCCATCTCCAATACGGCGGAATGGGGTGAATATGTATCGGGGCCACGCATCATCACAGCGGATACAAAGGCTGAAATGAAGCGCATTCTCAATGATATCCAGACAGGGAAATTCACCTCTGAATGGATGCAGGAATACCGTGCCGGTGCTGCCCGGTTCAAAAGTATCCGCCGCAACAATGATGCCCATCAGATCGAAGAAGTCGGTGAAAAGCTGCGTGGCATGATGCCATGGATCAAATCCGGCGCATTGGTTGACAAAGAGCGCAACTAAATCGGGTTCTGAAAATTTCCCGGTCAACCATATCGATGTGAAAACACTTCAAGCCGCAATCAAGGTTGCGGCTTGAATCTACCCGCGGAACCCGTGTGGAAAGCGATTGCTGCCTTCAGTAGGGCGAACGGCACTGCTTGCGGCGTCCGTGATAGGGTTGAAACGTGTTGTCATAGGCTCTGTAGGAACGGTATCTGGCGTCACACCAGGCATAATGCGCGCGCGTCCAGCCCGCCTGATAGCGCGGAGCCGGTGCGTAGTAGCGCCGCGGACGCGGTGCATAATAGACAGGCGGGGGTCGTCTGTAATACCGCGGATGGGCCGTATTGGGATAGTAGCCGGGTCTGCGATTGTAACGGCCATTGCAGTAGCCATTGTAACATTCATGGTATCGCGGCCGCCTGTTTTGCGAAATGATACCGCCCAAAATCAGGCCCGTTGCAATGCCTGCAGCAAAATTTGCGCCGTTGTTCGACCGATGTCTTTTGCCTGCCTCTGCACTTGTAACCGTTGCGGCAACGAGAACCAGGCCGACGATTGCCAAAGTCAAATTCCTCAATAATCCGGACATCTCTGCCTCCCGGCTGTGAACATCAAGCGTTAACTATTTGCCAAAAGCCGGGATATGGCAAGTATTGACACGCATCTGGCTGATCACATTATGTTATTGGCCGCTGAACAATTTTTAAAAGATTGTTTTATATCAATATATTGCGTCGCAAATTCCTCTTCTGTGGCGGCTGGCGTGACAAGTGGAGCCGCAGGGACTAAACAAGACCAACCGTGTTGGTCAGGAGAGTTTTATGTCACTGCGCATAGCCACCTTCAATGTTGAAAACCTGATGAACCGGTTTGATTTTTCCGGCTATCGCAACGAGTTGAGGCAGGACAGGGCATTAAAGCTCTACGACATCAAGACGGAAGCCCAATACCGTCAGCTTGAACTTGCGCGTGCCATTTCTCAAACGGATGATTCCCGGCAGATGACGGCTTTGGCCATTGCGCAGGCCGATGCCGATATAATGTGCATGCAGGAGGTTGACAATCTGGACGCCCTCCACGCGTTTGAATACGGCTATCTGTTCAAGATGATAGGCCGGGGATATATCCGCAAATACATGATCGAGGCCAATGACTCGCGCGGTATCGACGTGGCCATCATGATGCGTGAGGAAACCCGAGATGGCCAGAAAATCGAATTCCAGCGCATGGAAAGCCACGCCTATCTGACCTATGCGGATCTTGATCTCTATGATGAAGACATAGCCAGGACAAATCAGCCGGGCGACAAGATATTCCGGCGTGATTGCCTGGAGGTCGATGTCAGGGTTGGCGGGCGATCGCTGACAATCTATCTGACCCATTTCAAATCCATGGGGTCGGCGAGAGATGGTGTGGAAGGGCGGATTGTCACCATGCCCGTTCGCGCTGCCGAGGCCAAAGCGGTTCGCCACATTATTGAAAAACGATTTGGCAAGGACAGCGCAGCTTCCAAACGTTGGGTGATTTGCGGCGATATGAACGACTATCAGGAAAGGGTGCTGATCACCGGTGATTACGCCAATGGCTTTGAATTCGAACCGGTCAGCGAAAACATAAGCGCTCTTGACGTTCTGACAAATGATGGTTTTTCTGAAAATGTCGTGCGCCGCCGGGCGGAACTGGATCGCTGGACATTATACCACACACGCGGGCCGCAGGAGCGGCATCTGTGCCAGCTCGATTATCTGCTATTGTCACCCTCTCTGGCCAGCCATAACGCAAAAAAACTGCCGGATATTGTCCGTGCCGGTCAGCCCTACAGAACCATATTTCCTCCAGGGCTGGAAGTTGACCGCTATCCACGTACAGGTTGGGACCGGCCCAAGGCGTCGGATCACTGTCCGGTTGCCATAAGCCTGGACTTGCTCTGAAAGCCCTGTTTCACAGTTTTTCGGAAATGCCGTATTTTGCAATGTCACTGGTCGGATCCACCGGCGTGGTGGGGTTTCGTGCGGGCCGCCGTCTGGCTGCTTTCAGCATGGCAAGCATGTCAGGCAGCACCATTGACAGGGATATCTTGTGGGCGAATTTGTGGATGCCAAAGGCAAAGAACAGCACGATGGCAATCAGCGCCATGAAATCGGCAGCAAACAGAATATCGCTGAGAAAGTGCCTTCCCTTGGCAATGCGCAGGAATGAACTGAGGGTTGAAACGAACAAGGCGCCGCTGACGAGTGCAATCCTTCCGCTTTTACCAAGCCCCGGCAGAAACACCAGACAAATGACCAGCGCGCCAGCCATGATGCTGCTTGCCTCGCCGGACACAAAGCTGCAATTGCGCGGGCAGGAATCGGACATGGTGAGCGGCGGCGTGAAGGGTCTTGCCCCGCCAAATTCCGGAATATTCTGCGGCCTTGCGCGTCCCCAATAGCCTTTCAGCAGAAAATTGACGAACAGAGCCGGCCCAAGAATATAGACCGTACACATATAGGCCCAGACGCGGTTGGGGATTTGCGCGGCGGGCTTGAAAACCACGTTCATGGTGAACAGTATGGCCGCCAGGATCGGGACGGAAAGTGCCAGGATCGAAGCAAAGGTGCGCACGCTTTCCAATACGATCCAATTTTTTGGCCAGAAGCGCCCGTTAGCGCGGAAAAGGTTGGAGAACCAGATGTCCAGCCAGGGAAAAGTTTGAAAAACAAAGGCAAAAAAGACGAATGCGAGCAACGTCGCGATCAGCAGCATATTGCGCGTTCTGCTCGACATATTGTTTTGTCCCCCGACAGGTCGTTGCACCACTTTTTGGTTGCAATCTGTTTATTGCCTCTTTGTCGCGCAAAATCTATTGGTTTTTAGCGAAAGCAAATTTCGCACGTGTTGGCGGCGGCGAACAAACGAGCCTTCTGAAGGGGGTTGATGATGCATTTGCCTGATCTTCCATTGGCATCGAGCCGCGGCATCAAGGTGCAACGTTCTGTTAATCGCCTTCGAGGCACATCAATATTCTTCTGTCCCCTGCACAGGCCCTGTGCGAAGCTGGCCGGGTGGAGCAATGAAATGGAGTGCCAGGATGTCGCGTCAATATGCCATTTATGACGTTTTTACCGCCGATCGGTTGAGCGGAAACCCGCTGGCTGTGGTTTTTGACGCCGAAGGCCTTAAAGACGACGTCATGCAGAAGATTGCAGGCGAGTTCAATCTTTCTGAAACGGTGTTCATTCTGCCGCCGACCAAACCTGCGCATGGCGCAAGCTTGCGCATTTTTACGCCGAGGAGTGAATTGCCTTTTGCAGGCCATCCGACGGTTGGCGCGGCGATCGCGCTGGCCGAGCGCAAGGCCGGGGCAGGTGACGCGAATATCGACGTGATGAATGTATTGGAAGAAAAGGTCGGTTCGGTGCGCACGGTCACCAAACTGCAGAAGGGCCAGCCCGGTTTTGCCGAGTTTGACTTGCCGAGGCTTGCCACCCAGATTGACGCCGATCTCAGCCGGGAGACGATCGCGGCAGCGCTGCAGATAGATGTCCTTGAAATCGGCTTTGAGAACCACCGTATTTCCCTGTGGAATGCTGGTGTGCCTTATGTCATGGTGCCTGTTCACGACCTTTCAGCTGCAGCGAAAGTGCGCTGTGACGCATCCCTGTGGGAGCAATTGGCACCCATTGTCGATGGACAATTGGCTGATGCCTTTGTCTATTGCCGCGATGGTGTCGCCCATGATGCCCAGTTTCATGCGCGCATGTTTGCACCGCACGCGGGTATAATCGAAGATCCGGCCACGGGATCCGCAGTTGCAGCCTTTTCAGGCGCCATCCATCTTTATGATGACCTGCTGGACGGCCACCATGCCTTCCTGATTGAACAGGGTGTCGAAATGGGCAGGCCATCGCGAATCCATCTCCATCTGGAGGTGGAAGACGGCAAGATTGATCAGGCCAGAATAGGTGGACATGCGGTCAAGCTTGCGGAAGGCACCTTGCTGATCGCCTGATGCATGGCAAGGCGGTGTCATTGTCATGCAATAGTTCAAAAAGACACTGGACAGGCCGAGCAATCGCCGCTATATCCGGCCTTCCTGAAGGATGATGGGTGTGTAGCTCAGTTGGTAGAGCAGCTGACTCTTAATCAGCGGGTCCACGGTTCGAGCCCGTGCTCACCCACCAATCTTTTCAGGGGCTTAGCGTCTTATGCCTTTCCGGCTCGGTGGCATATGGGTAGCAAAAACGTACTGCCAGCCACCCACAACGCACCCCACGCCATCCTTTACACGCTTACGATTATGGGGAAGCGATGTTGGGTCTTGTCACCCGTCAGCCCATCGGGGTTGTGGCGCTGATCACGCCCTGGAATTTTCCATTTATCGTTTTGGCCGAACGCATGCCGTTCGTTCTTGCCGCCGGTTGCACAGTGGTGCTGAAACCGTCTGAGATGACCTCAACGACCAGCCTTATCTTTGCCGATATCCTTGCCGAAGCCGGACTCCCAAGTGGCGTCTACAATGTCGTTACCGGCATGGGGCCGGAGGTGGGCGAAGCGCTGTCCAACCACGATGACGTGGACATGATTTCCTTTACGGGTTCACTTGCGGTTGGCGAGCGCGTGTTGATGGCTTCAAAATCCAATCTGAAAAAAGTCGGCCTGGAACTGGGTGGCAAAAATCCACAGATCGTCTTTGCCGACGCCAATCTGGATGACGCTGCTGACGGCGTTGCCTTTGGTGTTTGTTTCAATGCCGGTCAATGCTGCGTCTCGGGATCGCGGCTGATTGTGGAAGCCAGTGTGGCCGAGGCGTTCTGCGCCAAGGTGATGGAAAAACTGGCGCGTGTGCGTGTCGGCGACCCACTTGACCCCGATACACAGATGGGGGCAATCGTCTCACCGGAACACCACAACAAGATCCTGGGATATATTGAACGGGGACAGGCGGAAGGTGCCAAACTCGAGTGCGGTGGCCACACGGTGGGTCTTGATGGCGGCAGATTTATTGCGCCAACGCTTTTTTCCGGCGTCACCCCGCAGATGGCGATCGCCCAGGATGAGATATTCGGACCGGTTCTTTCCGTCATTCCGTTCGAAACGGCCGAAGAGGCAGTGCAGATTGCCAATGACACTGAATTTGGCCTGGCCGCATCGGTCTGGAGCAAGAACATTGACACGGCGCTCGGTGTTATCCGCAAAATACGGGCAGGGCGTTGCTGGGTGAACACCACAATCGTCGGAGGTCCGGAGCAGCCCATGGGTGGCTTCAAACGCTCCGGAAGCGGGCGTGAATGCGGCATGCTGGGCGTTGAGGAATATATGGAGGTCAAGTCGATCCATATAGCCCTGGGTGACCGGGATCACTGGCTGGCTTGATCAAGACTTTGCAATTTCGCATGCAATCAGATGGTTGGAGCGCGCGGGCGAACCATGACTAAACGGTTTTCAACGCTGATGTGAAAGAGGCCACCCCATTCCTTGTGAACGGGATGGCCAGATAATTATTTGGCTGCTGCGGCAGCGGCATCCGCATCACGGCCCTGTTTGGTGAGATTTGCCCACCACACCAGGCTGTCCAGCATGCCATTGGCGCCTGGCAGGATTGCATCCTCAATTTCGGACATCGGCTTGTCGGCGCCCATGGGGTGGACTTTCATGAATTCGCTGCCACCGATGTGAACGCTGGCTCGCACAGGCACCATCTGCAGTTCGATGTGGATTGCGCGCAGATGGGTTGCAGCCACAACACCACCAGCAGACCCATAGGCCACGATGGCTGCCGGCTTCTTGACCCATTCGACATAGGCCTGATCCAGAGCGTTTTTCAGCGACGCCGGGATGGAACGGTTATACTCGGAGGTGACAAAGACATAACCGTCGAATTCGGCGAGCTTCTTCTGCCAGCGGACCGCATTCGGGTCTGACGTCGGCATCCACATGTTGGATGCAGGCTCATTGAAAAACGGCAGATCAAAGTCACGAATGTCAAGCAGTTCGACTTCCATATCGTCGCGGGAATTGGCAACATCGAATATCCATTGTGCCGGCTTGTCAGCAAAACGGGTATCCCGGGTCGATCCGATGATAACGGCAATACGAGGCATATTTTGATCTCCTATGGTTTGATGGTATATAATGGATACCAGCTCTAAATAGGATATTCTCAGAGATAACAAGGAGGCACTTTTTTGAAACCTGCTCACATTGCCGAAACGGAAGACTGCCGGCAGATTTCGCAGATGTTGTCACGGGTCGGCGACAAGTGGTCCATGCTGGTCGTGACCTATCTGGGTGAGGAAGGCATGCGCTTCAGTGAGTTGCGGCGCGGGATAGGCAATATTTCACAAAAGATGCTGACCACTTCGCTGCGCAATCTGGAACGCGACGGTTTCGTCAAACGCACGGTGCTGCCCACCAGCCCACCGCGTGTGGATTATGAATTGACGGACCTTGGCCGGGAATTGCTGGTGCCGGTTGCCGGACTTGCCGACTGGACCCGGGAGAATGTGCACCGGATTGAAACGGCCAGGAAAGAATACGACCTTTTGCATAAGCCCTGATGCATTCTCGGTGCATGGCAAAAGGGGCATTGTTTACAAACAAGGAGCCATCCATGGAAAACAGCAAAAAAACCGCAGGCATTGCAATTTTGGCGGAAACTGTTCCGCCACGCGCCAAACCGTCCGGCTATCCGGAGCCTTTCTACAGCCGGGTTGCAGGGCGCGAAAAACGGCAATTGGGGGATGTCTTCGGATTGCAGAATTTTGGCGTCAATCTGACGAAGCTTCTGCCAAACACGGAATCCACCATCCTGCACCGGCACAGCAAACAGGACGAATTCATCTATATTCTGGAAGGGGCGCCGACGCTGGTCACCGAGAATGAAGAGGTTTTGCTGAGCCCGGGCATGTGTGCGGGCTTTCCAGCAAAAGGCATTGCCCACCAACTCGTCAATCGGACAGGGGAGGTGGTTGTCTATCTCGAGATCGGTGACCGCACGAAAGGTGACGAAGGCATTTATCCCAATGATGATCTGAAGGCGGTTCTGGGAGATGATGGCAAGTGGATGTTCACCCACAAGGACGGCAGACCTTACTGAGTCAGATATGCAGCAGGGGGCGCCAGGGCCGGTTTTTTCAGACAGGTAAATCAACCGTTCTACCGCCTGCTGATTTGCTAACCGCCGTAGGTTGACTGGCAGCGTTCCATCAGATCAGCCAGAAACTGGTCAGGATCCTGTTTCCACAGGCGTTCGGAGAAAATTTCCACTTCGATCGGGCCGTCATATCCGGCGCTTTGCACCCGGTTGTCAAATTCGACGAGATCGATAACACCTTCTCCGGGCATGCCCCGGTCCAGGAGCATGTGGTTGGTTGGTACAAGCCAATCTGAGATGTGGTAGGTCGCGATCCGGTCGCTTTTTCCGGCCTTTTCAATTTCGGCGTAAACCGTTGGGTCCCACCAGGTATGGTAGGAATCAACAGCCAGCCCGATGCCCGTGCCCAGTCGCTCGCACCAATCATTGGCGGTTGCCAGAGACGTCACCACCGACCAGTCGGGCGTATACATGGGATGCAGCGCTTCGAGTGCCAGCGTTACCGGCGTGGCCCGTGCAAATTCCAGCGTTTCGGCCAGGCAATCGAAGGCAAAGTCGCGCGCTTCGTCAAGATTTTTGGAGGCGGGAAGCAGCCCGCCGACGACTGTCACGATACTAGAGGCGCCCAGTTCTGCCGCATATTCTATGTTGCGTTTCGCTTCGTCGATCGCTGCCCTCCGGCCGTCTTTGCCTTTGAGTGCATAAAGGCCGCAATTGCAGAAACCGCTGACCTTCAGACCCGAATGGGCAATCAAGCGCCGCGCCTCTCTCGGTGAAAGATGGCTGACGTCATCATACCACGGCGTGATCCCGTGAAAGCCTGCCCGCGCAGTGGCGTCAATGGCCTGCTCGAAAGACAGTTCCTTCAGGCAGATCTTGTTGATCGCAAACTGTCTCATTTTCCACCCTGCAGGACTGCAGGCGCAAGTTTGTCAGTGAAGTAACTGCCATTCGACCGGGTGACGGCATCGGGATCCGTCTCTGCCCACTTGCAGTGGTCTTCCACGACCAGCCAGCCATCATAATTGGTCTGCGCAAGGAACTGGGTGATTGCAGGATAGTCCATGATGCCGTGACCCATCGCCTGCGGTGTCAGTGTCGCGTCGAGATCGGAGTAGTGAACATGCCGGATGAGATCCCGATATTCGCGCAGCATCTCCAGGGGCTCCATGCCACCAGCCTTGATGTGATAGATATCGGGGCACCAGCCAACCACAGTTGAATCGATGCCATCGAGCATTTTCCGGTAGTCGTCACGCGTTATGCAAGTTGAGCCCGGCACTGAGTTGGGGTGGTAGACAGCCTTCAATCCCCGCGCAGCGGCACGTTTGGCGATATCATTGATGATGGCGATATGATTGTTTTGCCGCCCGGCCAGATCGGCGTGATCTGGATCGGCCAATGGCACGATATTGAGGATCGTATCCGGGAAATTGCGCGACAGGTATTCGATGGCGAAATCCGTTTCCGCCCTTTCCGTGTCGGTTTCAGTGCGGCCATGCCAGTTGGACACAATGCACATGGCGGCAAAATCGATACCGGTCTCGTCCAGAACAGATTGCATCAATGCAGGATCGCGCAATTTGCCGAGGAACTGGATTTCGCACTCCAGGCCTGAAAACCCGGAATCTGCTGCCACACCAATGATGCGGTCGAGTTCGCCCAGATAGCGCTCACCGCTCATTTGCCAGGTGTATGTCTGGCACCCGAACCGGATCGTCATTTCGAATGCTCCATCATGAACTCGGCGGTTGTCTTGTTAAAGTGCTCCAGATCCTCGAAATGGTGGACATGCGCCCAACCTTCATAAATGTCGAGGTGAGAGCCCGCAATGCCAGCATGCAGGGCTGCAGACATGTAAGGCGGGGTGAAAATATCCTTCTCACCGACGGTGATCAAAGTCGGAGCCTTGATTTCAGACAATCGGTTGCTGCTGTCATGGGCAATGCTGGCGTCGCATTGTCCTTCGAAGCCGTGTTGCGGCTGCGGATTGGGGTTGAGGGCGGTCGCCTTCTGGGCTTCCAGCATACCTTCGAGATTGGCTTCGACGGAAGCCGGCGCCCAGATCCACAATTGCAGGGTCTCCATCCATTGTTCGGGACGCACATGCGCGCGGACATATTTGAAGTGGCGCCAGATCATTTCGCCGTAGTTGTCCTGTTTGGCCCAGGTGCTGACCAGGACCAGCGATTGCACGCGCGAGGGATAGTCCAAAGCAAAGGTCTGGGCGATGGCGCCGCCCATCGACACACCCAGAATATGTACCTGTTCCACCCCGGCGTCGTCCATGACTGCGGCAACATCCGCTGCCATGTCCTGCGTGCTGTAGGGTGCAGGGGGTTTGTCGGACTTGCCGATTCCGCGGTTCTCAACGAGGATACAGCGGAACATGGTCTTGTAGTGGTTGAGGTGCATTTCCCATACGCTGATATCGGCGCCGAGGCCGACGATCATGACAAGGGGCGGGCCCTTGCCATGTTCTTCCCAGTATATGTTGACATCGTCATTCTTCACGTAGGGCATGATCAATCCACCTGCGCCACGATTTTCTTGATGAAGGGGATCGCATCCTTGCCGTCTTCTGCCGTTGTCGGGCAGGAGCAGAAATCGAAGGTCCAGTAAGGTGCCTTTTCCAGAGGTTCCTTCATGGCGCTGAAGAAGCCGACAAAATCGATGGCTCCTGTGCCGAAGGGCGAATGAATGGAGTTGCCATCGTCGAGTTGGTCGTCCTCAACGCAGTCAATGAGATGCCAATGGGCAATATGGTCGCCAAGTTGCTGAGCGAAACCGATGATGCCGCCTGGATGGGTATCCTTCTGACCAACCTGATGCTGGCCGACGACGGAGATCATGTGGGCGTGGGCTGTATCGAACATGACCTTGAAGTTCGGATGATTGATCGTGTCGAGTACCGTGATGATTTCCTTGGGCTTGTTGATCCACAGGATCGGTTCGAATTCCCAGGTGATGACCACATCGTATTCGCGCGCGAGATCGGCGGCGGCCGACCAGTTCTCTATCAGATTGTCGAAACGGGCCTTGTATTCGTCAGACGTCAAGGCGTTTGGCGGCACAATGGTATCAACCCTTGTCATCGACGTGCCGAGATGTTTGCACATCTCCAGGCTTTTGCGGAACTCCTTCATATAGGTGTCCTTGGAAACCTGACTGGGCGGTGCACAGCGGAAATCGCCGGCGATGGCTGATATCTCGAGACCGTACTGATCGCGTATCATGGATTTCAGCGGTGCCCAGCCGGCAGCGGTGTCATGGTCGTCGGCATGCGGGTGCGGCCGGAAGCCGTTGATTTCAATGGCGTCGAAGCCGTTGTCGGAAGCGAATTTCAAGACCTCCTCAAAAGTGTAGGGATTGGTCGCAAAGGGGCCGAAGGCGAAAGCCCATGAGCCGAAGCTTGTTTTGGCCAGTTTCATGTCATGTTTCCTCTTCATTTCGTTTGTGCTTGCGATACGATTTTCGGCGACGCAGATTGGCCACATTGGCTATCCGGCGGGATTGTCCACCCTGTGCATGAGGTCGGCATTGCGTTCATAGAGTTTGAGATAGATATCCATCAGCCCGGCGTAGACATCTGCGTTTTGCCCATTGGGCGATATGCGTTCGCGTACTGCGACCCAATCGCGGATTTTCTCGGGCGATTCAATCAGTCCTGCTGCGTAGCCAGCCAGGAAGGCATTGCCGTAGGAGGCACCGAGCGTCACCATCGGTACTTCCTGCGGTACGCCGGTAATGTCGGAGACCGACTGCAGCCAGATTTTGCTCTTGGTGCCGCCGCCAACCGCCGACATCAATTTGGGATCGGCGCCGGCTTCACGCATCACCTGCAGCGTGTGGTTTATCGAATAACCGACGCCTTCGAGTGCGGCGCGATACAGATGCGAACGGTCGTGATGCAACTGCAGACCAAAAATCATGCCTTTGGCATAGGGGTCGTTGATCGGGCTTCGCTCACCGGAGAAAAAGGGCAGCACAACGAGCCCGCCTGCACCGGGAGGCGCCTGTTCTGCCAATTCGGTCAGCCGCGTATAGGCTTCCGGTTGCCCCTCGGCTTCAGCTGATACCATCTCGCTGGCGATGTTGTCCCGCATCCATCGGGTCATCGAACCACTGGTGGCGGTTCCGCCATGCAGGCAGAAAACGCCAGGAAAAACGAAGGGAGATGCCCAGAGGTCCTTGTGAAGCACGGGTTCCTCGACCAGCAAGGTTATCCAGGCGGTGGAGCCATACATCATCATTGTCTCGCCCGGTGACGTGACGCCGATGCTCAATGCTTCGGCTGCAACATCAGACGTGCCAACCGTCACGGGTGTGCCGACGGCGAGGCCGGTTTCTGCTGCTGCCTTCTGGGTAACGGTGCCGGCGATCTCGCTGGCCCACATTATTTTCGGCAGGCGATCGATCTCGACGATACCCTCGCACAGATCCTCACCCCAACATTGCTGCTGCAGGTCATAGAGAGGACCAAAAAATCCGGCATGCAGATGGTCGATGACAAAGGCGCCGGTCAACCGCGCGACAATGAAACTGGAGGAGGGGAGAAACATGTGTGCGGCGGCAAAGATGTCCGGCTCGTTGTTTTTCAGCCAGAGTACCTTGGTGCCCATCTGCTGGGTTGAGAGCGGATTGCCGCAACGCTGCAGGATGCGCTCTTCTCCGAGACGCTTGTTGAGTTCGTCGATTTCGGCGACCGATCGTGTGTCCACGCCGTACATGATGCCGCCCGCCCGAAGGGGCGTACAGTTCTCGTCGACCGGAACCATGCCAAAGGCTGCGCTTACTGCAACGCCTGCCACGTCCTTGGCATCGACAGAGGCCATTTCGACCAGGCTTTTGCACAATGAGGCAAACTCGCCCCACCATACGGCCTCAACGTCGTGTTCTACATGACCGGGCTTGGGATGTTGCATTTCGTGCTTGCGAACATCCTGCGCAATCAGCTTGCCGGACGTGTCGGTCAATACGCCTTTGGATTCATGAGATCCAATATCAATGCCGAGCAGATATTGCGCCATGATGGTGCTCCCGAGATTGCGTTATCGAAACAACAAGCGGATGTTGGGTGCGCACCACAGGCCCCCTGATCGTGTCAGGAATAGCAGTCATTATGTCCCTCCCGAACATCCGTTGCCGGATATTAATATCGTGTCAAATCCATTCAGCGAAGTCAATTAGTATTCATAATTATGCGAAAACATAATCAATATATTGAGATAACTATGAGGACTTCTGTCCGTAGTCCGTCAGATACATCTTCCTGCAGTTGCTGACAAAATCGTCATCGAGAACCGGAATTTCACCCGAAAGCTGGAAGGACAGAAAGCTGGCTTCAGCGCTCTCTTCCACATAGACCGCATATTTCAGGGCATCAAAGGCTGATTTGCCAATGGCAAAAACGCCGTGGTTTCTGAGCAGCACCGCGCTTCCGTCTGCTATGTTCTCAACGATTTCCCTGCCGATCTCCTCCTCGCCGATTGTCGCAAGCCCGGTGCAGGGTATCGTGCGACCGAACAGGCAGGCATGGGTGGTTGTTGAAATGGGCAGGGACTTTCCTGCAACTGCAAAGGCAGTGGCATATTTGGAATGGGTATGCGTGATCCCGAAAACCGTCGGCATATTGCGATAGACGTAAAGATGTGAACTGCTGTCGACGGACGGCTTCAGATCGCCTTCGATCAATTGTCCGGAGGCATCGAGCACGACCATTTTTTCAGGCGTCAGTTCGTTGAACAGCACACCCGACGGCTTGATGATGATTTCGCCCGATTCCGGATCGCGACCCGAGACATTGCCGGACGTCCAGCGAACAAGCCCGGTTTCGGCCAATTGGATATTGGCGTTGCAAACGTCTTCACGCAGTTTTTCGTGGCGCATGGAAACCTTCCCTTTGTCCGGCGATCTGTGACGATTTCGCCACTTCATTGACCGACGGTTCATTCCGATTGTGAAAAAAGCACACAAACGCCGCGGCCTGTTCAGCAAATACAGGCACCCATGTCTTTGCCAAAGCGCGACAACCTTGCGATGCGACATCAGCTATGGCGGGGTGGATCGTGTCGTCCGCGCCTGTGGTTTTGCCATCGATTGCCGGGTCGAATTTCACTAGAGCGCTTCCAGTTGGTCAGCAGAGCGCAGGTTTTGCTGCGTTGCCGTAATTTCCGGCAAATCACTGTATGCCAGTCCGAAATCCTGTCCCGTAAGCCGCTCTGCCACGGCGATAAGGGCAGCGCCGTCCAGTGCGTATTTCTGCTTCAGGTAGGGATGTGAAGCGCCGTGGGCGTAGGTGTCATGCAGTCCAATTTTTGCGAGCCGTACCGAAAGTTTTTCCTCGGCAATCCGGTTTGCAACGCAGCTGCCAAGGCCGCCAATGACGGAATGGTTTTCCATTGTGATCACGCCGTAGCGTTGTTTTTCCAGGGTTCGTGAAATCTGCGGGTCGTCGAAAGGCTTCAGCGTCGATACATGAACGTGTTCAACCGACAGGCCTTGTCTTTTCAGCAAGGCGACGGCTGCAATTGCATCCTCGGTACAAACGCCGGACGATATCACCGCGATGTCGTCGCCGGTGGACAGGACCCGGGCCTTGCCAATCTGGAGTGACTCTTCGGCGGGGAACAGTCGGCGGATCGGACCACGCATCATTCGGATATAAACCGGGCCATCAATTGCATGGATGGGATCCAACATGGTTTCCACATCCGTCGCGTCGCCGACTTCCAGGATCGTCAGGTTGGGAATTGCCGAAAGCACGCCGATGTCGTCGATCGCCTGATGGGTTACCCCGCCTGGCGTCGTGATGCCGGGAAGAAAGCCAAAGAGGCGCACTTTCAGATTGGGATAGCAGATGGACATTGAAAGCTGGTCCAGCGCCCGCCGGTACATGAAAACCGCGAAGGTGTGAACCAGAGGGACATAGCCCTCGCGAGCGAGGCCGCCGGCAAAGCTGAGCATGTTCTGCTCGGCCATTCCCATGGAAAAGAACCGGTCGGGATAGGCATCACGAAATCCGGAGATTTCGGTTGAACCGGTCAGGTCGCCCGAAAGGACGACGGCTTCTGGGGTGTTCTTGGCCCAGGCCACGAGACTTCGATTGTGAATGTTCGATTCCGGCACGTTGGTCATCCTTACATGGCTGCGTGAAAGTCACTGAATTCCTGCATTTCGGCCGCATCGCGGAACCGAACGTAGTGCAAATGCGGTTTTCTCGGAGTGAGCAACGGAATTCCCCTGCTGGTGTCGGTGTAGCACAGCACAAACTGGGGTTTTCCGGTCTCGGTGTGACGAACAGCCTGATCGATCGCTTGCGGATCATGTCCGTCGATGACGCTGACGGATGCACCGAAACTGCGCAACTTGGATTCCAGCGGTTCGATGTTCATGACGTCCTTGGTCAGACCGTCTACCTGTTGGCCATTTACATCCGCAATGACCTTGATATTGTCGAGTTTGTAATGCGCCAGACATTGCAGCGCTTCCCACGTCTGGCCTTCTTCGAATTCCCCGTCCGACATGAAAACGACAACACGGCCGGATTCTTTCTTGAGCCGTCGCGCGAGGGCGACGCCTCCGGCCTGTGAAAGTGCCTGGCCGAATGAGCCAGTCGTCATTTCGAAGCCGGGTGAATGCTCAGCACCGATCATCTCCATCGTCGAGCCGTCCGTATTGAAAGTCTCGAAGGCATCCTGTGAAAGTCGGCCTGCCTCGACGAGGCCTGCATAGATCACGACCGCATAATGGGCAGGAGAAATGATGAGGCGGTCCATGGCACCTGAACCTCGGCCATTGTATTTTCCGCCGTGACCGGCGGGGTGGCCGTCTGCAGATCCCGGCACGCCTGAAAACTTTCCGGGGATGAAATCGCCGGTTGAAGGCGCCAGGTCCAAAGTCTGCAGATACAATGTGGCGATGATTTCGGCCGATGAAAGCGCCTGGCTCAGATAACAGCCGTTCTGCTTGATGGTCAGGCCCAGAACGCGTTTGCGAATATTATGCGCAGCAGATTCAATATTCGGGATCCAGTTCTTGGACATTGCGCGACTCCACCTTCTCAAGACAACCAATCCGGTCGGCTCCCCTCATCGGGCAGCTGGCCTGTGGTTGAAATCAATAGGACGCGAGTGGCAGAGAGTCAATAAAAAATCATAATATTGCAAAGAAAAATTCAATATTATGATGTTTTACCCGAAAACATGAAAAATCCGGCGCTTCATGGGCAATATCATTCTGCCAGAAGCCCATTGGCGGTTTCAGTGTCGACCACGAGGTGGGTGAGGTAGCCGCCGTGCAGGGCGCCCAGCAGGGGACGCACGACGTTTGGTCGCGCCGCAACAGCGATCCGGGTCGGAGCTCCTAGAATTTCTGACGGCTTGATGCTGATCACGCGCTCGGAAAACGCATGGGCCGTCAGTCGGCCTTCGATGTCGATCGGGTGGCCGCAGATCTCTCCCACGGCATCGCCATTGACAATCCTGTCTCGCTCTTCCTGTGAAACATGTCCGCTGTTTAGCAGTGTGGAATGTTGCGGATCGAGATTGCCGACCCCAACGATGACAATGTCACAATTGAGCGCAAATCGCCGCGCTTCGGCATTGGAAGAATTTTTCATCAGCGATTTTGCCACAGCGGGTTCTTCAACAATGAAAGGTGCGCTGAGATGGACCGGGCGCGCACCCAGCAAGCCTGCCAATCGGTGCACGAGGGAAAGCGAATCGAATTCCTCGTGCGTTGCGCCAACCGAACCGGCCAATTGCACGACGATGCCGCCATTCTCGATGGGATTGCCGAAGGCCTCGATGATCGAGAGCAGGGTTCTTCCCCATGTGATGCCCACGGTGCCGCCGGCGATCAGGTTTTCCTTCAAAACCTCCGCGCCGGTCGAGGCGACGCTGCGCGAAATCTGTCCGGTCTCCGTGTCGTCGGCAATGACGACACGTGCATCCTTGAGCTTGAAACGAGCCATCAACTCGTTCGAAAGATCCTTGTCTTCAATCGTCGATCGGTTGATCGTGATCTTGACAATGCCAAGTCGCTGGCAGTCCGATATCATCCGCGAGACGTTGGAAGGTGTTGTGCCGATCTCCCGGGCAATTTTTCCCTGCGTCATCTGTTTCAGGAAATACATCTCGGCAACGTCAGCCAGCAGAACCTGTCTCTTGGCGCGCCTTTGCTCGGATTTGGAAATCTGTCTCATAGGCCTCAACTTCAGAATTAATTGAAAGGCGGCATCGGCGCCAAACGGGGTTGCGCAGGATGCAAACCCAATTATCAGCCTATTTCATGTTTAGGCAAGCGGGTCAAAAATTCAATATTATGAGAAAAAAAATGCAGAAATATGATTTATTATTGACAAAAGTCTCGGCAAAGGCATATCTTCGTATTCGGCCGTAAAACAATCTGGGTGGAATCGACGTCTGCAACGGACCCGATCGGATCCCATACGACAGGAGGAGGAAAACGTGACTATTTCAAACAAACACACACGACGCGACGCTCTGAAGTTGGGCGGAAAAAGTGCTCTATTGATGTCTGGGGCCGTGCTCGGAACCAGCTTCATTCGTCCAGGCAGAAGTTTTGCCGCGGATGCTCTGGAGCCAGGCATGATTGGTGGTCCCACCGGGTTCCCCGGTGCTGAACTCTATCAGTACGGCCCCGACTCTCCAGAAGGGCGCGCCATCGAGGCGATCAAGGAACTCGTCGGCAAGGGAACGGCGCCAAAAAGCATCAAGCTGGCGCTTTCCGAAGGATCGATCGGTCAGTTGACAAAACCTTTCCCCGAAGGGGCGCCTTCGATCAAGGATCTTTGGGAAAAGGAAACCGGCATCACGCTTGACATCATCGGGATTCCCGAGGGCCAGGGCTTTACCAAGACGATCCAGGATATTTCCACCAAGGCCGGTGCCTACGACATCTATACACTCGACTATAACCGTCTCGGCGATCTTGCCGAAACCGGCGGCGTTGTCAAACTTGACGCCTATGTCGAAAAACACCGTCCCGAATGGGATCATCCAACCGATGGGTATGTCGGCGGTGAACAGGGTGTTTCCCTGTTGAACAAATACAGCGGTTCTTACTACGGCGTGTCGCTGGACGGCGACTTTCAGACCTGGATTTATCGCACCGATCTGTTTGGTGACGACAAGGAGCGCCGCGCGTTCCAGAGCAAGTACGGTTACGAACTTCAGCAGCCGCGGACCTGGAAAGAGCTCGACGACATCGCTGCATTTTTCCACCGTCCCGATGAGGGATTGTTCGGTTGCACCGATTTGCGCAACCAGGGATGGGGCTACACAAACTGGTATCAGCGTTATGTTTCCACCCGTTCGCCGAACCGATTCCTGTGGAGTGATGATGCAGAGCCGCTGATCAATTCAGCGGAAGGCGTGATGGCAACGCAGGAATATATTGACTCGCTTGATTATCATTCACCTGACGCGATCTCATGGGGCTGGCCTGAACAGTACGGCAACATGGCGTCTGGCGGAACGGCCATGACATGTGCTTTCTCCAACATGCCCAAATTCCTGGACAATGCAGCCAATGAAGGCTCCAAGGTCACCGGCAAAATGGGCTCGATGCTGCCGCCGGGACGCGAGATTGACGGCAAGCTGGTACGGCGTTCGGTGCTTTGGTACAGTCTGACTTCGGCGGTTTCGACGCAGGCGGAGAATCCTGAAGTCTGTTACCTGTTCCTGCAATGGCTGGGATCCAGCAAGATCTACACCTGGATGACGGCCAATCCGGCTGGCTATTTCGATCCGTTCCAACTGTCGAACTTTTCCGACCCCCTGGTCATGAGAACCTATCACGACTACCACGTCGAGACGATCAAGGAGACGGTGCGTCGCGCCGTTCCGACGGTCAACTATCCCGGCGCGACCGCGTTTCACAACGCACTCGACGAGAATCTCATGGCAGCGCTGACCGGCAGCAAGACGGCGGAACAGGCGATGGCCGATACGGAAAAACAGTGGAGCCGCATAGCCCGGCGGACAGGCAAGGAAAAGCTTGTTGCCGCCATTCGGGCCAATAACGCGGCATGGCCAACGGTCCTTGATCCCCTGGATTAAACTCCCAAGGCAGTGGCCACTGGGGTTTCATGCAACCCCGGTGGCCGGTTCAATTGCACATCAACAGGCCGGTATGTCATGCAACGCTCCGTAATATTTGAGATAATTCGCTATTGTCTGGTCCTGATAGCCCTATTCTTCGCAATGATACCCGTCTTTTGGATGATCTCGATGGCATTCAAACCGATTGCGGAGTGGACGGCTTCCGGCGCTGACCTCACGTGGTGGCCCAGGGCGCCGACACTGGACAATTTTCGCTTCATATTTGGCCAGAACACCAACGCTTTGATCGTCGAGCTGGAGAGAACGGCCGGCCGGGCAATACTGGCATCCCTGCTATCGTCGGTGATCGGCACGCTGATCGCCATGGTGGTCGGAACCTCTGCTGCCTATGGTCTGTCGCGCTATAATCACGGCAAAAACCTGCCGCTGGCGCTCATACAATTGCGACTCTTTCCGCCGCTTGCCGTGATGATACCGGTGATGATCATGTGGACATTCCTGAATCTGGTTGACACCTGGTGGGGGCTGTCGCTGATCTATGGCATCGTGACACTGCCATTCTCCTTCTGGCTGATGAAAACCTATTTCGATGAGATGCCCAAGGAAATCGAAGAGGCAGCACTTGTCGAGGGCTGCAGCAGATTTCGGGTCTTTACACGGATTACGCTTCCCATGATGGCCGGACCGCTCGCCAGTTCCGCTCTCCTGGTGTTCATCCTCAACTGGTCGGACTATCTGATTGCACTCATGCTGACGACGCGCGAGTGGGTGACTATTCCCGTCTACATGGCGTCCCTGTCTTCCTCGATGACCGGACAGCTTTACGGCGCCAAGGCCGCGCTGGGGCTGATCGCCGCAATTCCGCCCGTGATCTTCGGAATTGCAATTCAGAAACATCTCGTTCGCGGTCTAACATTCGGAGCCTTGAAACAATGAGTAACGTTGATGATACGGCGAAACCTGTGGCCAGCGGAGCTGTGGAAAAGACGGACCCGCATTTCCACGCCTTGGGAAAAAATCGCCTCGGCCTTTATCTGACGCTGCCTGCGCAAATTCTCGTGCTGTTCATCGCTCTGTTTCCGTTGCTTATGCAACTTTACATCAGCTTGACGGACTGGACGCCGCTCACCGGGGTCCGGTGGCCACAGGCCTACCAATTGTGGTCGGGCCTGGCCAATTATGCCGATTTGCTGGATGACGATCGCTTCTATGGCGCCCTTTGGCGCACATTTTTCATCATCATTGTCGCGGTGCCGATCGAGTTTTTCCTTGGTCTGGCCATGGCGCTTCTCTTCATGGACGAGTTCCCGGCCAAGCGCCTGTTCTATTCTGCGCTTCTGGTGCCGATGATGATCGTGCCGGCGGTGGCGGGCTATATGTTCTTCCTGCTGTTCCAGTCGGGTGGCCCCGTCAACCAGCTATTGTCGCTGGCTTTGGGGACCAAGGTGGCGATCAGTTGGTTGTCTGACCCCGATCTGGCGCTTGCTGCAGTCATCATTTCCGATATCTGGCAATGGACACCGCTGATGTTTCTGATCCTCCTGGCGGGTCTGCTGGGCGTTCCCAGCGAACAGCTCAAGGCGGCGACACTTCTGGGCGCATCGCCTTGGCAAAGGTTCCTGACCATTCTCCTGCCGAAGATCAAGGCGATCATAGTCATCGCCCTTGCGATCCGCACGATTGAGTTGTTCAAGATATTCGACACGCTCTACATCATGACGGCCGGGGGGCCGGGGGTGGCCACCGAAACCATATCGGTTTTCATATTCAAGATCACCACACAGGAACTTGTATGGGGCTATGTTGCGGCATTGGCGCTGCTGATATTGTTTACTCTGTCGGTCATCGCAGGCCTTGCCATGTATTTTCTGCAACGCAAGAAACGTGAGGTTGCGGCATGAGTGACATTCGTCTGGAGAATCTGACGAAGCGGTTTGGAAGCTTTACCGCGATCGAAAACATGAACCTGCACATCCAGGATGGCGAGTTTCTGGCGTTGCTGGGGCCATCGGGTTGCGGCAAGTCGACGACGATGAACATCATCGCCGGCATGGAGAAGCCGACAGAGGGCAAGGTCTATTTCGGCGATCGCGAAGTCTCTCGGGTACCGATGGGCAAGCGCGGGGTGGGATTCGTATTCCAGAACTACGCGATATTCACCCATATGACGGTCAGGCAAAATCTCGATTACGGCCTCCGGATGAATGGATTGCCCGCGGAGGAGCGCAAACGCAAAGCAAACGAGATGGCCAGCTTCATGGAGCTGACATCGATGCTCGAAAAGCCGACTGCCGGCCTTTCAGTCAATATTCTGCAGCGCATTGCGATCGGACGCTCGGCAGTGCTTGAACCGGCGATTTTTCTTCTGGACGAGCCTTTGTCCAACGTTGATGCGGCCTTCCGGTCTGTGATGCGTTATGAATTGAAACAGCTTCAGCGGCGCTTCAAACAAACCATGGTCTATGTCACGCACGACCAACTGGAAGCCATGACAATGGCCGACCGGATTGCCGTGATGGACCAGGGTGTGTTGCAGCAGATCGGGACGCCGCTTGAGGTCTATAACAACCCGGCAAACGTATTCGTGGCCAACTTCATAGGCGCTCCGGGCATGAATCTTCTGGAGGGCAGTCTTGTCTCTGAAGGAGACAGTCTGTTTGTGAATTTCGCCGGATTGCAACAGAAAATAGAATTGCCTGAAAGTCTGGCAACTGCGGCCCAAGCGGTCAAATCCCGTGACGTTGTCTTCGGCTTTCGACCGGAGGAAGTGGAGTTGGACGGACAGCCGGGTGGACTTACGTTGCCCGCAACTTTTCTCGAACGGATTGGCGCACGCACAATCCTTCACCTGGGAAAGGACGTTTGTGAGGTCAAGGCCGTGTTCGAGAATGATGTTGAGGTCATGTTGGACAGCCAAGTCGCTTTCAGGCCGGCAACCGGCTCGGAACGCCTGTTCGAAGCCGCGTCGGGAAAAAGGATCAGTTAGCCATGGCGAGCATCGTCTTCGAGAACGTGACCAAAGCCTTTGGTGATACCCTGGCGGTCGACAATGTTTCCTTTGAAATCAAGGACAATGAATTCTTCTGTTTTTTCGGTCCGCCCCTGTCCGGAAAGACAACCATTTTGAGGCTGATGCTGGGGCTGGATTCCCCTGACAGCGGCGACATCTACATCGGCGGTCAAAAGGTGACGCAGCTCGGTGCTGCCGAACGGAACATGGCGATGGTGTTTCAGAATCTGGCGTTATTCCCGCATATGACTGCGCTGGAAAATATCCGCTTTCCGCTTGTCGAACGGCGCATTCCCGAGCCGCAAATCCGCGCAAAAGTGGAAGAAGCCAGTGACAAGTTGCATATCAAGCATATTCTGCACAAACCGCCGGCACAATTGTCAGGCGGTGAGCGGCAGCGGGTGGCGATTGCGCGCGCACTGGTGCGCGATCCGGTGGCCTATCTGATGGACGATCCGATCTCTGCGCTTGATGCGCGGCTTCGCGAAGAAACAAGGGTGGAGCTGAAGCGCATTCAGCGGGAAATTGGCCACACGCTGGTCTACGTCACGCATGACCAGGAAGAGGCCATGTCTGTCGCCGACCGGATGGCTATCTTGAAGGACGGTCATGTCGAGCAGATCGGCACGCCGATCGAGATTTATGATCAACCCGCAAACAGCTATGTGGCTGCATTGCTGGGTGCGCCGAGAATCAATCTGTTCAATGTAGAAAAGCGCGACAAAATACTGACTGCCGGTGACGGTCTGCTGGACCTGCAATCGGAAAGTGTTCCTGCCGGGACGAAGAGGATAGGTCTGCGCCCGGAAAACCTGAAGATCAGGGATCGATCCGATAAGGATCAAGGCGAACCAGCTCAGGTCGTCTCTGTTGAACCTCTCGGTGGCTTCACGGTCGTATCCGTGGCCAGGAAAGAAAACGCCAACGAGGTGTTCAGGGCGATGCTGCGCGGGCAGCCGCAGATTGATGTCGGTACAGAAGTCGCCTTGGGCTGGGATCCATCCTCCATGTTGTTCTTCGATGAGGGTGACAGGGCAATTTCCATTTGATCATGAAGCGCTCTAACGGCCTGCTTGACGTTCAATTGCTACAGAGAGGTTTCAGTCGGGCCGGTTGCCCGTGCGCTCCTCCAGCATCTCGATCTGTATTTGCTGCATTTCTGCAAGCCGCTCCCACTGGCGCGCCAGTTGGTGGTCAATCTTGTCGTGCAACTGGCGTATCTCCAGCTCGGCCTTGAGATTGACCTGGTAGTCATTTTCCGAGCGCAGACGGTCTTTGGCTTCCTTGCGGCTCTGGCTCATCATGATGACAGGCGCCTGCAGCGCGGCAATGCACGACAGCACCAGATTGAGCAGGATGAAGGGGTAGGGGTCAAACGGGTGAAACAGCAACCCTGCCAGATTGAGCCAGATCCAGGTCACCAAAATCAGCAGGAAGGACAGGATAAAGGTCCAGGACCCGCCAAACACAGCCACCCGATCCGCCATGCGCTCACCGAAGGTCAGGCCTTCATCCAGCATTTCCTGCGGGTTTTGAGAGATCGTTTCTCCCAGTTTGATGCTTTCCAGTACGCCGTGCTCAAGTGCGCCGAGTTCGCCGCGCTCGTCCTCCAGAAGATTTTCAACATACCGCCGCCTGTAAGTGGCCAGATCGTCATGGCAGATAAATTTGCCGTCATGCCAATCGGGCATCTGCGAGTTGATCAGTTCGGATACGCCAGGGCGAACCGAAATCCACGGTTTCAATTGAAGGTAGGGGAATATTTTATCGCAGACATGACAGGTGCCAAGATGGGTTTTTGCGGGCGTTGATCTCTGATTCACGGTTGCTTCCTTTGGCATGCTCTTGGCAATCTTTTCCATTGTAACAGCAGTAATCATCTTTGGGGAAACGCCAAAATTTACCTTTACCCATGGTCATTCTTGATTGGTACTGATGCAGGCAAGCCGGGTTTGCAGGCTGGCAATTGAAATCCTTCCCGCGTGGCCGGATGTTTGAAAGCCTGTTTTGCCCGTTTATAAATTGATTCAACTCCTATAGGCTATCTGCTTGTTGTGATTGTCTTTTCAAATTGTTCTTGCGGAAGGAATGCGGATATGAGTGAAAAAAACGTGACGTTTTTTGGCAATGTCAAACTAATCATTGCCAGCATACTCGGTGTGATCCTGCTGCTCTTTGCATTGCAGAATATGGCGCGTGTCGATCTTACCTTTCTGTTCTGGACATTCGAGGCCCGGCGCGTGGTCGTCATTGTCATGAGTTTCATCATCGGCATTGCGGTCGGGTGGCTTTTGAAGGCACACAGGTCGCGGACCTGACATCGCATTTCAACGGTATGGACTATCCAGGTTGCCCTTTGGGCAGCCCGGGAATCTGAAAAACAGCGGCTCACACAAAGGAGGGCTGTTGTACCAGGAGCAGGAGAGCAATCCATGGGCCGACTTCATATCGAACAGCACAGTGTCCATCGGGTGGGCTGGTTGCGGGCTGCCGTTCTCGGTGCAAATGACGGGCTTGTATCAACGGCCAGCCTGATCGTTGGTGTTGCCGCAGCTTCCGCGGGAACCGGAGAGATTCTTGTGGCCGGAACTGCGGGACTTGTTGCCGGCGCCATGTCCATGGCCGCCGGAGAGTACGTCTCGGTCAGTTCGCAATCGGACACTGAAGAGGCGGATATTGCCAGGGAACGACAGGAACTCATAGACCAGCCGGAATTCGAATTGAAAGAACTGGCGCAATCCTTTGTCGTCAGGGGCGTTGAAGAACGGACAGCCCTCGAGGTTGCCAAGCAATTGACCGCAAAGGATGCCCTGGGTGCGCATGCCCGGGAGGAACTTGGTATCTCCGACATCACCACAGCGCGGCCGCTACAGGCGGCAATGACCTCCGCCCTGACCTTTGCCGTCGGTGCGGCGCTGCCCCTGATCATTGTGCTGCTGTCCACGTCAGCGACGCTGATTTACGCCATTGTAATCGCCACGCTTATCTTCCTGGCGATCCTTGGCGCATTGGGTGCGAAAGCCGGCGGCGCCAATGTTTTGAAAGCGACCGTAAGGGTCACATTCTGGGGCGCTATTGCCATGGCCATAACGGCTGGTGTGGGCGCCTTGTTTGGGGCAGTGGTATAGATTCACACGACGTGAAGCGCCGGTGCCTGAGGCCCGACCTGCGGCAAGAGAAACTATTTTCATCGTGTTATTGTGGGCGCTGATCCGCATATCCACTTGCATAAAGCTGCCATGCAGCATCCGGCTTTTTCAAAGCCTCACCTTTTGGAGTGCCTGCCTGTGTTGCTCACCATCACGTTCCTGCTGTCGGGGTTGGTTTTGCTGTTTTTTGGCGGTGAAGCGCTGGTGCGCGGCGGTGTCTCTCTGGCACATCGCGTCGGCCTGTCACCCTTCGTCATCGGTCTGACGGTCATCGGTTTTGGTACGTCCACGCCGGAACTGCTGGTTTCCGTTCAGGCCTCGCTGGCTGGTGCGCCAGATATTTCCATCGGCAATGTGGTCGGCTCAAACATTGCCAATATTCTGCTGATTCTGGGCGTGTCCGCCTGTATCACGCCGATGGCATTGAAATTTGTGCAATTGTCGCGTGATCTGTTCATCATGATCGCAGCGGCACTCATCATGCTGGCTCTGGGCTATTACGGCATGATCGACCGGTTTGCCGGGGTCGCCATGCTGGCCATGCTTGCGGCCTATCTGCTTTACATTGGAAAAATTGCCCCAAGGGATGATGTTGCGGCAGACAATGTGGTTCAATCCATGAAGGGCTGGAAAGAAGCGGTCACGATTGTTGGCGGCTTGGTTGCCTTGATGCTCGGTGCGGACCTGCTGGTGGATTCCTCGACGACGATTGCCCGGGCCTTTGGTATCTCGGAAGCTGTTATCGGCCTGACGATTGTTGCCGTCGGTACAAGCCTGCCGGAGCTGGCAACCTCGGTGATTGCTGCCTTTCGTCGTCACGCCGACGTTGCCATCGGCAATGTGATCGGCTCGAATATCTTCAATATTCTGGGCATATTGGGTGTGACAGCGCTGTTGAAACCGGTCAATATCACGTCACAGATTGCCAATATTGATATCCCGCTCATGCTAACCGTTTCGGTCGCTCTGGCCGTTTTTGCCCACTTGTTCACGTCACTTGGCCGTGCTGCAGGTGCAGGATTTCTCGTCGCCTATTTTGCCTATCTGGTCTATCTTTTCTGATGATGCGCTTGTGAATCCCATCTGATGATTTGATTCATCAAGGCCCTCTATCCAATTGTTAATATGGTATAGTTTGCGATGCCTTGGTCATGTCTTCTGGTTGCTGGTTATGGTGGCTGCAGGCACAGGACCGGTCCCTATTCTTTTCACGCGCCACGATGTCGTTTAAAGACAAGAAAGGCGTTGGCGCAATTATTACGCTTGCTGCTGACCACGCACCCAATCCGTGCCGAAGCATTTACAAGGGAGTGTCGACCATGGCGGGACCAAAAGACAGTGATCCGGTGGGCGGGTTCTCGTCATCACCCTGTTTTGCCCATGAAGTCGAACAGGCCGCCGATGGCTCATTTTACGTATTTGATGAAGAGCAGCACCGCGATGTGATGCGCTGGCGAAAGGCTGAGCGCGAGCGATTGCTGAAACAAAGGATGGCGGTCAGTGCTGATCAAAGACAGCAATGGTCAGCCGCCATTGCGCAACATATTGCCGAGACCAGTGATTTCGACAACAAAATTGTCAGTTTCTATTGGCCTTTCAAAGGCGAACCGGACCTCAGGCCGCTGATGAATGTGGTCATGGAAAAAGGCGGCACCTGCGCCTTGCCGGTGGTTGTTGCAAAGGCGACGCCGCTGGAATTCTGGTCCTGGAAACCTGGTGACGCACTGGACCGTGGGGTATGGAACATTCCCATCCCCGCATCCAACAACCGCGTGACGCCGAACATTGTCCTGGCGCCGGTGGTGGGGTTCGATCCGGATCGCTTCAGGCTTGGCTATGGGGGCGGGTTCTTCGATCGCACCCTTGCGGCAATGGATTCCAAACCACTGGTCATCGGATTGGGTTATTCCATGGCTGCGGTTAAAACAATATTTCCACAGCCTCACGATATTCCCATGCGTATCATTGTCACTGAGAATGGCTTGCAAACCGAGTGAGACCGGGAAGCAAGGGCGCCAGAACCGTTGCATTGTCTATTGCCATTGCCTTGTCTATTGAATGACCGATGCAATTTGCTGATAATCGCGCTGCAGTGAAAAGCCCGCGAATTCCTGTGACGCTTTGATCCATCGCAACATGATTTCCTCTCAACGGAAGATAGTCCGGATCAGGCGTTTTGCGCCAGAACGCCACAACCTGTCAGGACATCTCCCCCATGGCTAAGGCCGACCATTTCTCCCATCCCATCGAAAACTGTCATGCAAAGACCGCAACAGAGACCCTTGTTGCTGTGCATTCGAATGCGGATGTGGGGCTTTCGCAACAGGAAGCTGATCATCGTCTCTCCATCCACGGCAGGAATGCCTTGCGCATGCGCAAACCTGCCAACCTGTTTCGTCTCCTGTTCAATCAGTTTGAAAACCCTGTGGTCTGGTTGTTGTCAGCCGCCGCCCTGGTCGCCTTTGTGTTCGGCGAGTGGCAGGAAGGGACTGCCGTATTGGCTGTGCTTGCAATCAATGCGGGTATCGGTTTTGTCACCGAAATGCGCGCCGTGCGATCCATGGAGGCGCTACGCGCGTTGGGCAACCTGACGACAAGGGTTCGCAGGGATGGCAGGGCATTGCTTCTTGCCGCAGAAGAACTGGTGCCGGGAGACATCGTACTTCTTGAAGGTGGCGATATCGTTGCCGCCGATTTGCGACTGGTAAAAGGGTCGAACCTTTCGGCCGACGAATCTGCGCTCACCGGTGAATCCGTGCCGGTGTCCAAAAGCAGCGAACCGGTTTCTGCCGAATGCGTCATCGGTGACCGTTCTTCGATGATTTTCAAGGGAACGGCAATTACCCGTGGCAGCGGCATCGGTGTTGTGGTGGCAACGGGCATGCAATCCGAGCTTGGCCAGATATCCAGATTGGTGGAGGATGCCGCTCCCGAACATTCGCCCTTGGAACGGCAGCTTGAGCGTCTCAGTGGCCAACTCGTCCGTTTCACCCTGCTGATCGTCACGCTGATCGGCGTCGTTGGCGTGTTTGCGGGGCGCGCACCCTATCTGATGATAGAGTCGGCCATTGCCCTGGCGGTTGCGGCCATTCCCGAAGGCCTGCCAATCGTGGCCACCATGGCGCTGGCGCGCGGCATGTGGCGCATGGCTCGCAAGAACGCATTGATAGAACGTTTGTCCGCAGTGGAAACCCTTGGGGCGACGACCGTCATTTTTACCGACAAGACCGGAACACTGACCGAAAACAACATGCGGCTTCGTGAACTCGATCTGCCCGATGGGTTTGTGGAACTGAATCCTGAAACCTCCAAATTCGTTTTGGAAGCCCAGCCGATCAATATCGATCAAATGCCCAGTATCGATCAGGCTCTCATTGCGTTGATTTTATGTAACAATGCCGAACTGGGCACCGATCAGACGAAACACACGGGCGACCCGCTTGAGCTGGCCTTTCTGGAGGCTGGTCTGCTGGTCGGCAGACAAAAGGCGGATCTGCTCAGGCAATATCCGAGGGTTGATGAGGTCGCCTTTGATTCCGAATCCAAAAAAATGGCCACGGTCCATCAGGATGGCGATGCGTTCCTCGTGTGCGTCAAAGGTGCGCCGGAAACACTGCTGGATCATTCCACGCAAATTGCCGTGAACGGATCCATTTCGCCGCTTGATAAAAGTGGGCGTGAGCGATGGCTCGTTCGAACCAATGAAATGGCAGCCCGTGGCATGCGGGTCCTTGCAGTGGCGACCAAACACACGGCCAATCGGGAAGAGGAGCCCTATGGCAATCTGACCTTTTTGGGGTTGCTTGGCCTCTATGATCCGCCCCGCCCGGATGTTCGCGAAGCCATAAAAGACTGTCAGCAGGCCGGTATTCGCGTGCTCATGATAACCGGCGACCATGCAGTGACTGCCAAAAGCATTGCTGCGGCCATTGGAATTGCCGGAGATAACGACACGGTGATGGAGGGGCGCAATCTCAAACCTGCAAAGGATCTGAGCGCCGCCGAATTGAAGGAAATACGGGCGGCGACGGTTTTCGCACGCGTCAGCCCGGCCCAGAAGCTCGACCTCGTTTCGATCTATCAGGCAGATGGAGAGATTGTGGCAATGACCGGTGATGGCGTCAATGATGCGCCTGCCTTGAAGAAAGCCGACATTGGCATTGCCATGGGTCTGCGCGGAACACAGGTCGCGCGGGAGGCCGCCGTTATGGTGTTGCGTGACGATGCCTTTGCAACGATCATTTCCGCCATTCGCGAAGGGCGGGTCATTTTTCGCAATATCCAGCGGTTCGTGATGTACCTTCTATCATGCAACCTGAGTGAGGTACTCGTTGTTGGAATGGCCATTCTGGTGGGTCTTCCTCTTCCGCTGCTGCCTTTGCAGATTCTCTTTCTCAACCTGGTGACGGATGTTTTTCCCGCTTTTGCCCTGGGGCTTGGCGAAGAAGGGGAACATGTCCTTCGATCCGAGCCACGCGATCCGCGCAAGCCAATCTTTACCGGACGCATGTGGATCGAGACGATTGCCTACAGCCTGAGCATTACACTGGCGACGCTGGGGGCGCTGGCCATCGCGCGTCTGGTTCTGCTGATGGACAGGCAGGAGGCCGTTACCGTTTCCTTCCTGACACTTGCTTTTGCGCAACTCTGGCACGTCTTCAACATGCGTGACCGGGGATCCAACTGGATCAGCAATGCGGTGACGCGAAATTACTTTGTCTGGGCCGCACTGGCGCTCAGCGGCGGGCTTTTGCTGGCAGCAGTCTACTTGCCCTCCCTTGCCGAGATTCTGCAATTATCGGCGCCGACAGGGCATGCCTGGTTGCTGATCCTGACAATGAGTGCGCTGCCGCTGGTCCTTGGACAGGTCGGAAAAATGGTCTCGCTCATGCTGTACCGGCGCAAGAAAGGCAGATGACAGCTGTCAGCCGCGCAGCGCAAAGGCGATCAGCATGCCTGCAACAAGGATGTTGAACAGCCAGAACAGCATCATTATTCGCACATTCGAGGATTTTCTGGCAAGCCACTCAATCATAGATGAACCTTTCAGATAGAATGTTGTGCGATGGAATTCCCAGTGCAATCAGAGCTTTCTCCACCGCTTCCATCATGGCAGGTGGCCCGCACAAGACATAGAGCCAGTCTTTGTGTTCCCTGGAACCGAAGAGTGACCTGATCAGCCTATCGTCGATAATTCCTGTGGCACCGGACCAGGTTGCGGATGGTTCGGAAAGAACGTGCGCGATCGTTGTGCCATGGTCCGTGGTCAGTGCATCGAGTTCATCGCGATAGGCAATCTGTTCCTCGGTGCGATTGCCGTAGACAAGCGTTGTCGGGCGGCCATCGTTTTGCCTGTGCAATTGTCGCAAAATGCCGAGCAGGGGGGCAATGCCAACACCGCCCGCGATCAGTGCAATCCCCGGCTCGTTGCGATCCGTCACGGTCAGATGTCCAAAAGGTCCCTGGATATAGGCTTTTGTCCCCGGTTTGATCTGGCCAACACTGCTGGTGAAATCGCCCAGTTCCTTGATGACGAATTCCAGCCGGCCGTCCTCGGCGGGGGCGGAACTGATCGAAAAGGGGTTCTCTTTCAGAGAGAAGGGACTGTGGCCAATATTAAGCCAGGCAAACTGCCCGGCCTGGAAGCAGAGGCCCGTATGACCCTGTGGCTGAAGTGACAGTTCCCATGTCTTCAAAGCGACGGGCCGGACGGATGCCACGCGCCAGGGTCGCCTGCGCTGAAGGATGGGTTCTGCCAGATACACATAAAGCAACGATGCCACCGCGATGGCGAACATCGCCATCCAGACAAAGCCGAGGACGGGGTCCTGGCTGTAGCGTCCGGCATGCAATGTATGATGCAGGCCAAAACCGGCAATCGCCAGAGCCCCCAGACCATGCATCCACCGCCATGTCTCATATTTGTAGGGCAATTGATCGCGTGCAATGGACAGGACGACAAAGGCCGGCAACAGGATCCATGTCACCAGGCCGGTGGTCAATGCAGTGAAATCTGTCGTCAATGTCAGTTGCCGCGTCACATCCCAGGGGCGCTGGTAGCCGAACAGACCGCGATAGAGAAACGGGTGGATCAGCGCCAGGGCCAGCGCGGTGCGGGCCAGAAGCTGATGAAAACGCATGGTGACATCCATCCCGGTGCGGCCGGAAACAGAACGAAACCGGCCGGACAGAATGAATTCGACAAGGATGATGGCGAAGGCCAGCAGACCGGCTCCGGTGGCCAGTTCATTCCAGAAGGAGCGAGGCGGATAGGCGCCCGTCCAGGCCACAGCCAGGGGAAGCATAACAACCAGGATATAGAAAACTGCCAATACGAAGGGTTTCAAAGGTCGCCTCATTTTGTTCAGACCCCTGGTGCCTGGCGCGCAGGCAATGAGATCAGTCGCGAATATAACAACCGGATAGCGTGAGACCTTGCGTTTCAGCTGTCCTCTCAATCCCTTTTAACGCAAAAGGGTTTCGATACTTTGACCGGTATCAAATGGATGTGTTGGTGCTGGCATCATGGGGCTGATGTTCAGACATGAATGATCAAGGGCCCGAGCCACGCGACGGCTGCATAGACAACAAGAATTGCCCCGATATCAAGCACCGCACCGGCTTTCAGCATCTGTGCGCTGGTCACCTCGCCACTGCCATAGATGATTGCATTGGGAGGGGTGGCGACGGGCAACATGAAGCCTAGTGATGCGGCGAGGGCAACGGGCAGAATGAGCAAGAGTGGATCGAGGCCCATATTGATGGCAGTCGCGCCGGCAATGGGGAGAAAAACCGCCGCCATCGCCGTGTTGCTGGCAAGTTCACCCAAATAGACGATCAAAACCATGGCGATCAGAATAAGGGCGAAAACCGGAAGGAAACTGAAAGCTGCCAATCCGGAGCCAATCCATACGGAAAGGCCACTCGTATCAATGGCCGATGCCAGCGCCAATCCACCCCCCACCAGGATCAGCACATCCCAGCGCACGCCCTGTGCATCGTCCCAGTTCAGCAATCTTTCATCGCTGTTTGGCCCGGCTGGAACTGCGAATAAAATCAAGGCTGCCGTAACCAGGATGCCGGCATCGCTGATGGGAAGAGACGGTAGCAAGGTTTGCAGTGCGGGCCTGAAAATCAGTGCGGATGCCGCCACAAAGATGATGAAAGCCGCCTTTTTTGCCGGACGCGAGAGCTTCGGGTAATCCGTTTTTTTAGGTTTCTGCCCATTGCCTTGCGACGAAACCGCCGCGGGAATTTGAAAGGCGAAACGGGTCAGGACCAGCCAGGTCAGGGGCAAAAGCACCAGGACGATGGGAAGGCCAAGCAACATCCATTGGGCAAATCCGATCTCCAGGCCATGGCTGGCTTTGAGATAGGCGGCAAAAAGCGCATTCGGCGGCGTGCCAATCAGCGTTGCCATCCCGCCAATGGTTGCAGAAAAGGCAATGCTCAACATGAGTGCGGGTGCAAAATGACGGATGTCGTGCGCATCATGGGCCGGGTCGTTGCGCCACTTGGATATGATCGCCTGACCAATGGGCAGCATGACCATGGCCGCGGCTGTATTGCTGATCCACATGCTCAGAAACGCAGTGGTCACCATGATGGCGGCAATCATTGAACGTGGGTTGTCACCTCCCTTGCCGGTCAGGGAATAGGCTATGAAACTGTGCAATTGCCAGCGCTGCATGGACCGGGCAACAAGAAAGCCACCCAGAAACAGAAAGATGAGCGGGTTTGCATAGGCGGCGGCGACCCCATCCAGAGGGACGACCTGCAGCATGGGAAACAGAATGAGCGGAAGAAGCGCTGTCGCGGCGAGTGGAACGGCTTCGCTCACCCACCAGATCGCCATCAGCACGGCGACGGACGCGACGTAGAAGGCTTGTGAAGACAAATGGGTGGGATGGGGCATTGCCACCATGATGCAAAAGGCGACCAGGCCGATCACCAGCCCCAATTTGGCGATTTTTTGATGCGGGGAGGCGGTCTTGCTGTTGCGCATTTTGCTGTTCCAGTCTCTTGGCGACAGTGTCACCTTGTTGCAATACCATGACAGCTGACAGAAAAATTGATTTGCGTCACTATGGCGCCTCGTCAAGCGATATGCGCCTTTTGCTTGGCTTGTCCTGATCATTGGGTCAGGCAGCTTTATGGCCAGGCAACTTCAAGGCCAGTCGGCAAAATTGGTCGGCGAGGTGTTCGGACCGTCGGGTGACGAATGGCTCATGATCTGTCGAAACTGACCTGGCGCCATTCCGGTCATGCGTTTGAAAAAATGACTGAAATGGGCGGGATCACGAAAGCCCAGCGAATGGGACAATTGTTCAATGGTCAGTGTCGAGCGTTCGAGGCCGTGGCCGGCTTCACGTGCCAGCCGTTCAGCCACCAGAGCCTTGGGCGTCATTTCCAACTCGCGTCGGCAGATTGCATGCAGGCGGTCATGGGAAATGCCGATCTGGTCGGCATAACGCGCGATGGGCCAGTGAGCCCGGAAATTGTCTTCTACCAGCCGGCGGAAATGGTGCAGAAACTGCCGGCTCGACCCGGCGCGCGCATGCTGCGGTTGCTGGGCACCGGACATGCGCATCACGGATACCAGAACGATCCTCAGGTACGCCACCAGCAGCATTTCCATGCCATTTTGCGGCGATTGCAGTTCGCTCAGCATTGCCAGAAAGCCGGACGATATGGCGCGACCATTGGCACTGTTCCTGTCGAATGCAAAATGGTGATCATGGTCGATCATGTATTTCAATGTCGCTGTCTCTGGAAAATCGCCAAGGGCCCGCGTGACGATATCTTCGGTCATTTCTGCCAGATAACCGGTGGTGCCTGCATCTGTTATCAGTCTGCATCCATCGGATCTGTTGAGCCAGAAGAGGGTCGGCGCCTCCAGGGTATGGGGCCGGCCATCCGCTTCAATCAAACCGCCTCCGTCTTCCAGGCAGACAAGTGCGCCTGACGTATGCACGTTGAGATGGCCCAGCCGCCATATTTTCCGGTGAAGGCTGCTGCCGATCCCCTGAACCAGAAGACCGGAGGTCGTGAGATGTGTGCCGGGCATGAATTTCCCTATTGCCTTGCCATGGTCGCAATACGTAAACCATACTCCCAAAAATATACAATAACAGCCCAGATACTCGCATATTATTGTAACGCATTCCGAATATGATTTCGTTCGTGCATGCATCCGGACCTGGTTTCGGAAGAGAAGCGGAAAGATCGCTCATTTGCATGACGACACGGGAGGTAGGGCAAGAGTGCTGAGCGCGGAGCTTCTGATCGACGATGTTGCGGTATCGGCAACGGGCGATGCGACATTCGATCGTCTCGATCCGGTGACCCGTGAGGTTGCAACCCGCGCCGCCGCCGCCAGCGTGGAGGACGCCATTCATGCTGCCAATGTTGCAGCACGCACTTTTCCCATCTGGTCCGCAACGCCGCCCACAGAACGACGCGCATGCCTGAACCGTGCCGCAGATCTGCTCCTGGCCCGCACGGATGACTTTATCGATTCGATCATCACCGAGACTGGTGGCACGAGGGGTTGGGCCATTTTCAATTGCCAGTTGGCAGCCAATATCCTGCGCGAAGCCGCTGCGATGACCACTCAGTTGACCGGTGAGACCATTCCCTCGGACAAGCCCGGGTGTTTTGCCATGTCGACGCGCCAGCCCTGCGGGGTGGTGCTATCCATGGCGCCATGGAATGCGCCTGTTATTCTTGCAATCCGTAGTATTGCCATGCCTTTGGCCTGCGGCAATACCGTCGTCCTCAAAGGTTCCGAGCTCAGTCCGCGAACACACGGATTGATCGGTGAGGTGATGAGCAAGGCTGGCATGCCGGCTGGTACACTCAATATCATTCATTCCTGCCCGGAAATCGCGCCTGGCGTTGTTGAAGCGCTGATTGCGCACCCGGCGATACGGCGGGTAAATTTTACCGGATCAACCCGCGTTGGCCGGATCATCGCGGAAAAGGGTGCAAAACATCTCAAACCCTGCCTGCTCGAATTGGGTGGCAAGGCGCCACTTGTTGTGCTGGACGATGCTGACCTGGATGCGGCTGTGGCGGCTGCGATGTTTGGCGCCTTCTTCCATCAGGGGCAGATCTGCATGTCGACGGAACGCATCATTGTTGATGAGACAATTGCCGATGCGTTTGTGGAAAAGTTCAGCGCAAAGGCGGCAGGCATTCGCGCCAGCGATCCGCGCGACCCTGAATGTGTGCTCGGCGCAATGATTTCCGAACAGGCGGCCCAGCGCGTCAAGGGTCTGATTGATGATGCCATCGTCAAGGGCGCAAAACGTGTCACCGGTGGCCGACAGAATGGTGTCTATGTCGATCCTACCATTCTCGATGGTGTCAATCCGACAATGCGTCTGTATTATGAGGAATCCTTTGGCCCCATCGCATCCATCATTCGTGTTTCGGATGTCGAAGAGGCGGTCTCTGTTGCCAATGACAGTGAATATGGCCTGGCCGCATCCGTATTCGGCCGCGACGTTGGACGGGCTCTCACTATTGCCCAAAGGCTTGAAACAGGCATCTGTCATATCAATGCAGCGACCATACAGGACGAGCCGCAAATGCCTTTTGGCGGCATGAAATCTTCCGGCTATGGCCGTTTTGGTGGCAAGGCTGGAATTGATGCGTTCACCGAGTTGCGGTGGATCACGATACAGACCGGGGTGCAATCGTATCCCATCTGAAGAGACGACCAACATGCAATGGTTCACAAGGGAGGAAACCACATGAAACGCAGAACAATGATTAAGACCGTAGCCGCAGCAACGCTGGCTGGCGTACTGATGGCTAGCGGCGCCTATGCGCAGGAAGTCATCAAACTGGGCGCCAGTGCACCAAAATCAGGACCGCTTGCCGGAGGCGCAGAGGTCAGCCATTGGCCGGCGATCAAACTTTGGCTGCATGACGTCAATGCCCGCGGCGGCATCGATGTGGGCGGCAAGAAAATACCGGTTGAAGTCATCGAGTATGATGATCGCACATCCGGCGAAGAAGCCATCAAGAACATCCAGCGTCTTGCAACGGTCGACAAGGTTGATTTTCTGGTGGCGCCTTATGCGACCGGACTCAATCTTGCCACAGCACCGCTGATCGCCAAATATGGCTATCCCCAGCTTGCCGCAACAGCCGTCACTGATGGTGCGGACGATTTTGCCAAACGCTGGCCCAATTCGTTCTGGCTGCTCGGCACATCTGCCTCGTTTGCCGAATCGGTGGCCGACGTTCTGGTCAAACTGCGCGACAAGGGCGCAATCGGTAACAAGGTTGCCGTCGTCAATGTTGCCGATGCTTTCGGCATCGAATTGATGAATGCCGGCAAACCGGCCATGGAAGCGGCCGGTTTCGAGATCGTCTATGAAACGTCCTACCCGCTCGGTCAGCAGGATTTTGCGCCGATCATCAGTGCGGCACAGGCGGCAGAACCGGATGCCTTCGTGGCGTTTTCCTATCCGGGCGATACCTTCGGGCTCAGCGCTCAGGCGAAGATTGCCAATCTGGATGTCGGTGCATTTTACGTTGGTGTTGCAACCGCATTCCCGGCCTATCTGGGCGCCAATGGCGCGGCGGCTGAAGGCGTTCTGGGTGCCGGTGCCGTCAATCCTGATGCACCTGGCATGGCCGAATGGCGTGCCCGTCACAAGGAAGTCACGGGAGTGGATGCCGATTATTGGGCGAGCGCCATGACCTATTCCAGCTTGCAGATTCTGGAACAGGCCATCAACAAGGTCGGCTCGCTCGACAAGGCGGCTGTGACAGAGGCCATCAAGGGCGGAACCTTCGACACTGTACTGGGCGACATGACGCTTGACGGTAACGTTAACCGCAAGTTCTGGACCGTTGGCCAGTGGCAAGGTGGTAAGTTCTATGGCGTGGCTTCCACCGGCATTGGCGGCGAAGCCGAACCGGTTGCCAAAAACGGCTGGGAATAGTTTCTGAATTAGTAATGCGCCCGGTCCGGTCAGTGGCCGGACCGGGCGTACCAAACCCTGTCATGCGTAAACTGTATTGAGTAAAAACCATGAGCGTAATCATCTCGGGACTGTTGCTGGGTGGCACCTATGCACTCATCGCAGTCGGCCTGACGATGCAATATGGCGTGTCACGCATCATGAATCTGGCCAATGGCGAGAATCTGGTCTTTGCCTGTTTTATTGCCTTCTGGCTGTTCACCACATTTGCCATCAATCCCATCGTGGGGATCGTGCTGATCGTGCCATTGGCCTTTGTGCTCAACTGGTTGATCTACACCTACGCCATGCGACCGCTGGTCGACAGGGCGAAAAACCGCGGCCAGTTGGAGGTCGATTCAATCCTGGCGACTTTTGGTCTGCTGTTCATACTCCAGGGGATCATGAAACTGACCTTTGGCGGCGGCTATTTCAACTATAATTTCCTCGCCGTTCCCGTCACCATCATGGGTTCGAATTACGGTCTCAATCGGATTGTCGCTTTCATTGCCGCCGCGATCATCGCCGGGGCTCTTTACCTGTTCCTCAACCACACGCGGTATGGCACGGCCATTCGTGCTGTGGCGGTCGATCCGGTATCGGCGGGCCTGGTGGCCATCAACGTGCCACGGGCATCGGCCTTCGCCTTTGCGCTTGGTGGCGCGCTCACGGCAGCCAGCGGTGCACTGCTGTCGACATTTTACACATTCAATGCCGACATGGGCATCATCTTCACCATGAAGGCGCTGATCATCGTGATCATGGGCGGGGTGGGCGATGTGCGCGGTGCGGTGTTGGCTGCCCTGTTGCTTGGCCTTGCCGAAACGGCGGTTGCCACCTTCATTGATCCCGGATTGACCATAGCTGCGACCTACGCGCTGTTCATGCTGGTTTTGCTGTTTCGCCCGCAGGGCATATTCGGGAAGCGTCCCTCATGACCTGGCTGAACGAAAAAGAACGCCGCATTGCCGGCTTTGCCGCCATCGCCTTTGGTGTCGTCGCCCTGTTGCCGCTTGTCGATCAGGGCTACTACCTGTCGATATCGGTCAATATTGTGATGTATGTGGTGCTATGCACTGCATGGACCCTGTTTTCCGGACCAACGCACTATATCTCTTTGGCAACCGCTGCCTTTTTTGGCATTGGCACCTATACAGTGGCGCTGGGCATCGACACTGTGCCTTTCCCGCTTCTGCTTGTCATTGCAGCCCTTGCCTCCGGTCTGCTGGCCTGTGTGGTGGGGATTGCAACGCTCCGCCTGTCGGGTATCTATTTCGTGATTTTTACCCTGGGTCTGGCCGAGCTGGTGCGTCAGGTCGTCACCTGGTTGCAGACAAATTTTTCCAGTTCGCTGGGACTTTATGTCTTCACGGATTTTGGCGAAAAACATATCTACTGGATGCTGCTGGGGCTGGCGGCCATTGTCTATATCACCGGCTGGCTGATCAACCGATCACGGCTTGGATTTGCCATGCAGATCATCGGTAATGACGAGACGGTCGCCAAACATGTGGGCATCGACACAGCCCGGGCAAAGGTCATCCTGTTCATCATTTCCGGCGCATTCATCGGCATTGTCGGGGCCATTCTGGCACCACGTTTTTCCTACGTGCAGCCGCCTTCCGCCTTCAACCCGATGATCTCCTTTCAGGTGGTCATCATGGCGCTGTTGGGCGGAACGAAGCGTATCTGGGGGCCGTTGCTGGGCGTCATTCCCTTCACCATTCTGTTCGATCAGGTCACGGCCTATTTTCCCAACCATACGTCTTTCGTCATCGGCATCGCCTTCATGGCCATTGTCTATCTCCTGCCGCAGGGCGTGCTTGGACGGCTGGAAGATCTTGGCAGGCTTCGTAAACGGTTTCGCATGGTTTCGGCAGAAGAGGGGAACAACCCATGAGCGCCGCAATCCTTTCTCTCGATCATGCAACCAAGGCCTTTGGTGGATTGATTGCCGTCAATGACCTGTCTTTTTCGCTGCAGGATGGCGAGCTGCTGGGGCTCATTGGTCCCAATGGCTCGGGAAAAACCACCGTGCTCAACCTGATATCGGGCGCCTTGAAACCGACATCAGGCTCGATTTCGCTGGGTGGTTCTGAAATTGCCGGGAAGCCGGCCCACAAGATCGCCCGGCTGGGCATTGCCCGTACGTTTCAACTGGTTCGCATTTTGCCGTCGTTGACGGCCGAGCAGAATGTGGTTGCCGGTGGGGTGTTCGGTCATGTCAGAAGCTGGGGCGTTGAGGCACACGACAGGGCGCGCGTGCTACTGGAACGCGTTGGTCTGGGCGGTCGCGGTGACAGCCCGACATCCTCCATGACCTATATCGATCAGAAACGGCTGGAGCTTGCCCGCGCACTGGCTGCCAATCCACAGGTCCTGCTGCTTGACGAATGGCTTGCCGGTCTCAATCCGAGCGAACTGAAAATCGGCATCGATCTCATCCGTGAGCTGCGCAACGATGGCATTTCGATCATCATGGTCGAACATGTGATGGACGCCATCCGTTCCCTGTGTGATCGCTGCGTGGTGATGTCGAGCGGCTTGAAGATCGCTGATGGCGATGTGCATAGGGTGCTCGCCGACCCCGAAGTCATTCGTGCCTATCTGGGGGACGACCATGCTTGAAGCGCGACATCTGACTGTTTCCTATGGGGCGCACCGGGCACTGGAAGACGTCTCTGTCCATGTCGCAATGGGCGAAATCTGCGTCATTCTGGGTGCCAATGGTGCGGGCAAGTCTACTTTGCTCAAAGCCATTTCCGGCATGGTCCAGCCCATGCCAGGTGCCCATATTGCGATTGATGGGCATTCCATCAATGATGAAAAACCAGACCGGATTGTTGAAGCCGGCCTGGCACTGGTGCCTGAGGGACGCGGCATTTTTGGCGATCTGACCGTCGCAGAAAATCTGGAACTGGGTGCCTATGGAAAACGGGGACGTGGGGGGCGCGCAGAAAAGCTGAAAGAGGTCCTGCAGCTTTTCCCCAAGCTTGCAGAGCGCGAGCGCCAGATTGCCCGCACCATGAGCGGTGGTGAACAGCAGATGGTGGCGATCGGCCGGGCTTTGATGTCCAATCCTAAAATACTGATGCTGGATGAGCCTTCACTGGGCCTGTCACCGCTGTTATCGAGCGAATTGTTCAAATCACTGCGTCTGGTCCGCGACAATGGCGTTGGCATTCTGCTAGTCGAGCAGAATGCCAAACAGAGCCTGGCGATTGCCGATCGGGCCTATCTGCTGGAGAACGGTCATATCACCGGAGAGGGCAGGGCAGAGATGCTTGCCAATGACCCGGCCGTCCAAAAAGCCTATCTGGGTGGGGCCGCCGACAAGGCAACGCATCGCCGCCTCGACGAAGGTGGTTCACGCCGTTCAGCGCGGTTTACGCCGGCCGCGGCCCGTGCTGGTCTTGGCGCAAGTGGTCTTGGCGCAAGTGATCTTGGCGCAAGTGATCTTGTGGCGCGCGCCTCACGTATTCAGAGCGATCATATCGAAACCGAGCGTCACCGTGGTTTGGCAAGCGAGATACGGACAAAGGGCCAGGCCCAAGGCCACGAACGGCTCCAGACGCACAGCAGGGAGCGCATCATCATGTCAGATCAGGCCAGCGAAATAAGCCAGCAGGCTGCCGACTATGCCAATCGCGCCAGCGCCATACTCAAGGCCCATGTGGCTGAGCAACGGGACGCATGGGCATCGGACGGTATACCGGCGATTGAAAAGCCGAAGAAACCCAAGAAACTAAAGAAATCCAAAAAAGACAAGAAGTCGAAAAAGAAGGCTCGGAAATCCAAAAAATAGGCAGTTTCCAGCGACAAACCACAACCCCAAGTGAGGTCACAATGGCAAAGCGGCAAGAGAGAATGTATATCGGTGGCGAATGGACAACCACGGTTGACACGTTTCCAGACTACAACCCATCGGATGGTTCTGTCTGGGCCAATATGCCCGATGCAGGTGTTGCAGAAACACGGGCGGCCATCGAGGCTGCACATGCGGCTTTTCCCGAATGGGCAGCGATGCCGTTCAACAAGCGCTCACACCTGATGATCAAGGCCGGCGAAATATTCGAAAGCCGCCGGGCCGAAATTGCCGAAGTAATCCAGAATGAAGGTGGCGGCTGGTTTGGCAAGGCCATGTTCGAAACCGGCTATACGGCGGAAATATTTCCCGCAGCGGCGGCTGCGAATTATGATTCCATTGGCGAGGTGCTGCCTTCAGAATATGGCAAGCTCTCCATGGCGGTTCGCAGACCCATGGGCGTGGTCTCGGTGATCAGCCCGTGGAATTTTCCGTTGATTCTTTCGGCGCGCGGTTTCCTGTTCCCGCTGGTCGCCGGCAATACCATTGTCTTGAAACCCTCCGAGGACACGCCTTATCTCGGTGGCTTGCTGTTTGCAGAGGTGTTTGAGGAGGCTGGATTGCCCAAGGGTGTTCTCAATGTCATCACCTGCAGCCGGGACAATGTTGCCGCAGTAGGCGACGAACTGATCGAAAATCCGCATGTCAAAGGCGTGTCCTTTACCGGCTCAACGCCGGTTGGCCGGCTGATTGCGGCCAAGGCTGGCGCACATCTGAAAAAATGCTGCGTGGAACTGGGCGGCAAGAATTCGATGATCATTTGTGATGATGCCGATCTTGAACGGTCGGCGCAGGCGGCCAATTTTGGTGCCTTCATGCATCAGGGCCAGATTTGCATGTCCGTCGAGCGCGTCATCGTGCATGAAAAAATCTATGACAAGTTCGTCAAACAGTTTCTGGAGCGTGTACGCAAATTGAAAGTCGGCAGCACGGCCGAAAAGGAAAATGTTCTTGGCCCGGTGATCAATGATCGCGCCGCCGATCGCCTGCAGGCACAGTTCGACGATGCGAAGGCCAAGGGCGCAAAGGTGCTCGTTGGTGGCGAAATTGACGGGCGCTACGTCTCTCCGACCGTGTTTTCAGGTGTGACGCCAGACATGCTGATGTATCAGCAGGAATCCTTTGGTCCCGTCTGCTCCATCTTCAAGGCCAGGAATGATGAGGAAGCCATCCGTATCGCCAATGACAGCGAATACGGCTTGACGGCAGGCGTCATGACCGAGGACGAAGGGCGCGGACTGGCCATTGTCAACCAGCTCGACACCGGCAATTGCCACGTCAATTGTTCACCGGTCAACGACGAGCCCCATGTTCCGTTTGGCGGGTTCAAGGCGTCAGGTTCCGGCAAGCATGGCGGACGCTGGTCCATGGAGACCTTCACGGAAACCCGTTGGATCACCATGGAACGCGGCGGCCGGGGCTTCCCGCCGGTATTCTGATGTTGCGGTGAGAACTGCTGTCAGTGCAAAAAAAACATGGATCACCTGATGGAGCGACTGCTGTTGGCTTCTTCAGGTGATCACTGAGGGTCGATCAGCAATCACATTGTTTGCTATGCAGTGGGCAATCTCGATCCGGGTTTCAGATCCCTGTCGGTCCAATGGTTCACATGAAAGCCAGACATGCTCTAACCCTGCTTTGAGCTGTCAAGCAGGGTTCTCAATCCATCTGCCAGGCCATCTATGCTGATCGTGTGTTTCACCGGCTCTCCCGACATGGTGTAAATGGTTGCCGTTGCACCGGTGGTATGCAAAAGCGTGTCGATGAAATCGCCGGCAAGTCTTGCCCTGGCCTCGCAAAACCCATCATCGCAAAGATAATAGGGCAAAGTGATCGGTTTTTCGGTGCCAGCGTCAAGGCGTATTCCGCGGTTGATCAATACGCCCGTTGTCGCGCGCCAGGCTGAAGCGAAATTCATGCTTTGATCAAGCGTGATTTTCCATGAAAAGACGACTTTTCCGCTGATTTTATTGACAACCTGATAAACGATGGAGCATCGTAATCCTCCACTCGCATCGAGTTCGCAATTGTGAATCCAGTCGCCGATCGCCTTTCCCTGCAGCATGGGAATGGCATCCACAGCCAAAGGTGCAGCCGCTTTGACAGGTTTTGCCCTTTTGGCCTGTATCTCGTCCGGGTCGACTGAGAAGAATTCCCGGATTCGATCTGTCGGCAGCCATTCGCCAGGACGCCACCCGGCGGGGATTTCATTTTTCACGCTGGCTATAAAGGCATTCCGGTCACTGGCCGGAACGATAAAGGCCGCAGCTATGGCAAGGAAAGCAGCGCCGATAAACAGAATGAGGAAAATGAAACGCATCTTTACTCTTCATCAAGTCGGATGGAACGGGGTTAAATCGGATAGAACGGTGTCAGGTCAGATTGGACTGGGTCAGGTTATACAGAACGGGCAAATTATTGCGCGTGCTGATATATTCTTCAAGTGTGTGCAGCTTGTTTAAGGTCCAGCATGCTGCAAGGTCAAACTGATGCTGGGCAAATCAGTCAGGAAACGCCCACACATTTTTTCAAAACCACGCGCACCTTTAAGGTTGCAAATGTCGCGTTGCAATGCCTTTTAGCAACTTGTGCGCCCATTTCCCTTTTTTTGCTCGTGCAGGCTCTTTTTTTCCCTTAAGTTCTTGTAGTGAATTGATTTTCGAAGCATGATTCGAAATGAATCGAAAATGACACCAAGAGAGCAGATAGGCGTTTGCTCCTGGAATCAGGGGATTTTGCGTGAAACTGTGCCGACTGCAAAAACGAGATGATGGTTTTCATCTCGCATCTCCTGCCATTTCGATGATTGGGCGTTCCGGTGCTGTTTTCCAAGGCGGATCAGTTTTTGCAGCGGCGTTGGTCGCAATTTCCAGTATGCTTTATGTTGTCCCTTCGGCCCATGCCGCCTGTACTGTTTCCAGCAGCACCTATGATTGTTCCGGCGACGAAGCCGGTGGCTTTGAGGTCAATGCCCGGGATTACGATCCCGACATCGCAACGCTGAATGTGGATGGGCTGACGACAACCATCGGCGGCGTTGGCATTACGCTTGATGGCGATGGTGGCAAAGGCGATGAGGGCAAAAGCAAAATAGGCAAGGGAGATAGCGGCAAGGATGGCCACGCCGGACTGGACCTGGAGCTTAATTATCAGGACGGGAATTGGGGCGTAAGCACATCAGCGAACAACGCTGAAGGCATTTCCGTGACTGCCAAGGGTGGTGATGGCGGCAAAGGTGGTAAGGGTGAAGATGATGTCGTTGATCCTGTCGATACTGAAGGTGGCAAGGGCGGCCAGGGTGGGGCCGGAGGCAATATCGTCGTCACAAGTCGTGCACAGATCAGCACCAGTGGAGATGTTTCTCATGGTATTGTTGCGGTCAGTGATGGTGGTGACGGTGGCAATGGCGGAAATGCGGAGGACGCATTCAGGTCTGTTGGCGGTAATGGCGGAGCCGGCAATGTTGCCGGTACCATCACGATAACCAACAATGGTGCCACAATTACGACCACTGGATCCCAGGCGCAGGGCATATACGCTCAAAGCCTTGGCGGTGCCGGTGGTAATGGTGGTTCCGGCCATGGAGCCATTGGCAGTGGTGGTGGAGGAGCGAACGCGGGAACATCTGCGGCAGTCTCGGTTACCAGCAACGGCAATATCGAGACTTATGGCTCCGGCGCAGGCGGCATTCTTGCGCAGAGTATCGGCGGTTTCGCTGGCGAAGGTGGTGGTGATGTGGCGCTGTTTTCCTTTGGCGCGAGTGAGCAAAGCGGAGGTAACGCGTCGACTGTAACGGTTGATAACAATGGCGCAATAACAACACACAGCACCTATGCATCTGCAATTACGGCACAGAGCATGGGCGGCGGCGGCGGCAGCGGCAATACTTCTGGCGGTCTTGTTTCGCTTGGTGGCAGTGGTTCTGCCGGGGGTGATGCTGACAGGGTGACTGTAATCAATAGCGCCACCCTGCGGACGCTGGATGACAATTCCTTCGGCATACAGGCGCAGAGTATCGGCGGTGGTGGTGGTGATGCCGGTCTTTCCCTTGGGCTCGTCAGCATCGGAGCAGGGGGCGGCACCGGTGGTGCTGGAGGCGAAGTCGCAGTGACCAGCAGTGGCGAAATATCGACGGCTGGTAGTTCTTCGGACGGCTTGTTCGCCCAAAGCGGCGGCGGCGGTGGCGGCCACGGTGGCACGTCCGGCGGCATTATTACGTCCATCGGCGGTAGCGGCGGCAATGGCGGCAACGGCAATAGTGTACAGGTGACCAACAGTGATGACATCACAACGGTTGGCGACCATTCAAACGGAATTTTTGCCCAAAGCTATGGCGGTGGTGGCGGCAAAGGCGGCAATTCTGTCGATGTTGGTCTCTTTGAAAGTATAGCCATCGGTGGCTCTGGTGAGAATGGTGGCAGTGGTGGTGCCGTGCAGGTTAACCCGCTAGCCGATGCTTCAAGCAGTTCTGTGGCAGTGCAAACCAGCGGTGATCATTCCACCGGTGTTTTTGCCCAGAGTCTTGGCGGCGGGGGTGGCAAGGGTGGCTGGACTGTTTCTGCAAGCGCTGGTTTCGTCGCCGATGCCAGCATTGGTGTTGGCGGCGGCGGCGGTGACGGTGGAAACGGCAGTGCAGTCGGCCTTCGTTTCAACGGAGCAGTATCAACCCAAGGCGACCACAGCGACGGAATTCTTGCTCAGAGTGTCGGCGGCGGCGGCGGCCTGGGCGGTTTCGATATCGCTTTTGGCGGATCTTCAACGGGGGCTCTGACGGCAAGTGTCGGCGGCGGCGGCGGCGGCGGCGGCAATGCGGGTGCGGTAACACTCGTGAATTGGGCAGATGTCTCGACGCAGGGAATTCATTCCTCTGGTGTCGTGGCTGAAAGTGTCGGTGGCGGCGGTGGTCATGGCGGCTTTACCATCAGCGTTGCAGCGTCGACAAATGCCAGCTTTGATGTGGGTGTCGGCGGCAGCGGCGGTAGCGGCGGATACTCTGATGGTGTCTATCTGACTTCGACGGGCAACGTGACAACTGCTGGTTTGCATTCGACCGCTGTTTTTGCACAGAGTGTCGGCGGCGGCGGTGGTAACGGCGGCTTCAGCATCGGCCTTTCTGCCTCCGAGAATTTCAATATGACCGCCAGCGTCGGCGGCGGCAGTGGGAGTGGCGATAATGCCGGTTCTGTAACGGTGGATTCGACCGGAACACTGCTGACTTCCAGCGACCATTCAAGTGGATTGCTTGCGCAGAGCGTCGGCGGCGGTGGCGGCAATGGTGGCTTTGCGCTCTCCTTGACGGCGAGCAGTTCGGCATCAGCAGATGTATCCCTGAGCATTGGCGGCGATGGGAGCAGTGGCGGCCAGGGCGGCACCGTTGTCGCCAACAATAACGGCAATATCACAACGTCTGGCAGTCATTCGACGGGGCTTCTTGCGCAAAGTCAGGGCGGCGGCGGCGGTAATGGCGGTTTCAGCATATCCGGCACGCTGGTTCTGGGCGATGGTGCCGGAATACCGATCAGCATTGGCGGCGGTGCCGGTTCGGGTGAAACGGCATCCGGTGTAACGGTGACCAATGAGGGTGTGATCAGAACTTCCGGCGAACTGGCTGGCGGCATTGTGGCTCAGAGTGTTGGCGGCGGTGGCGGCAATGGCGGGTTCAGCGCCTCATCCGGTGTGGTCGGCGGCGCCGGGGGCAATGTGAGCTTGAGCATTGGCGGCAGCGGCGGGACTGGTGCGAGTGCCGGAATAGTGACACTGACCAATACGGGCGATGTTTACACCGTTGGCAACAATGCGGCTGGTGTCATTGGTCAGAGTGTCGGGGGCGGCGGCGGCAATGGTGGGTTCAGCGCTGCTTTTGATGCCGCAGAAAGTGCCAATCTGGCGGTGACAGTCGGCGGTAGTGGCGGCGAGGGAAACAACGGTGCTGACGTCACCGTCGCAAATTCAGGGTATGTGCAGACCCAGGGAAGCCTGTCCTATGGTGTTCAGGCCCAGAGTGTCGGCGGCGGCGGCGGCAATGGCGGTTTCAGCCTGTCCGGTTCGTTTTCCGAGGGCTCGAATATCAATGTCACAGTCGGCGGATCCGGCGATGGCGGCGGCAATGGTGGTGCCGTAAATCTGACGCAAGGCGGCGCCATCCTGACGACCGGTTCCGGCTCCCATGCGGTTCTGGTTCAAAGTGTCGGCAAGAGCGGTGGCGCTGGCGGGTTCGCAGGCTCGATTTCAGTGTCTCTGGATGATGGTGCCGATATCGGGGTTTCGGTCGGCGGCGGCGGCGGCGATGGCGGCACGGCCGGTGCCGTAACCGTCGATACCAGCGGCAGCTCCATCATCACGGAAGGTGATAGTGCTTCGGGCATCTATGCGCTCAGCCAGGGCGGCGGCGGTGGTGACGGCGGATATGCCTTTACGGGAGACCTGGGAACAGGCGAGGAAACCGTCAATATCGGCGTGACTGTCGGCGGCGGTGCCGGCAACGCTGGAACCAGTGGCAGCGTGACAGTCGCCAATGCCAGTGCTGTGACGACAAGGGGCGACAATTCCCATGCAATCCATGCACAAAGTACGGGTGGCAGCGGTGGAACGGGCGGCATGGCGATCACGGCCAATCTCAGCTTGAATACGTCGGCAGATGGTTCGGGTAATCTGGGTGTTTCCGTTGGCGGCGGCGGGGGAAGCGGCAATACGTCCGGGGCGGTGGCACTCACCACCAATACCGGCGACCTGAAGACCTCCGGATACAAGTCCCGCGGCATTTTTGCAAAGAGCATCGGCGGCGGCGGTGGCGAAGGCGGACTTTCCTTCTCAGGTGATATTTCGGGCAGCGCGAGCGCCAAACAGATCAACGTATCGATTGGTGGTGCTGGTGGCAGCGGCAACGATGCCGATACGGTTGTCGTGACAAATCATGGGGCCATCGAGACCGGCGGACATTACAGTGAAGCGATCTTTGCGCATAGCGTGGGCGGCGGCGGCGGTACAGGTGGCCTGTCGGCGGTTGGCGCATTGTCGCGCGAAGGGCAAGGAACAAACCTGAACGTTGGCGTGTCCATTGGCGGCTCCGGCGGCGCGGCGGGTGATGGCGAGGCGGTCACCGTTACCAACAGCGGCAGCATTGATACTTATGGCGTGGCTTCCACCGGCATCGAGGTTCAGAGTATTGGCGGTGGTGGCGGAAAGGGCGGGTCGAGTTTTTCCGGCATTGCCGGCCTGAGCCAGAGCGGTACAGCTGACAAGCGCGCGCTCAACGTTGAAATCAGTATCGGTGGGGCAGGCGGATCGGCTGGCAACGCCAAAGAGGCTACGGTTTATAATTCCGGTGCCATTCATACGCGTGACGGCAGTGCAAAGGGTATATCGGCGCAAAGCATCGGCGGCGGTGGTGGGGCAGGCGGCGCGGCGGATGCTTTCTCCATGCTCGTTGGGCGATGCGTCACTTGCGGTCAGAGTGCGCCGGACAGCGGAACCAAGTCTCTCACCCTAAATGTGTCCGTTGGTGGCGCTGGCGGCGGCGGCGGCAACGCCGACACTGTCTACGTCCAGAATCAAAATACGATCATCACCGAAGGCGCTGCATCTGATGGCATCTTTGCTCATAGTATTGGCGGCGGCGGCGGTGAAGGTGGTACCGGTGCTGTCGGCCCCGCCCCACTGATCGGCATCAGCGGTGTCATCATCGAAGACGGAATTATTCTGCTCAATCCGGCTGCTGCGCTCAAGGTGTGGACCAGTGTCTCTGTCGCCATTGGCGGATCGGGTGGCACCACCGGTGATGGCGGCATAGTCGATGTCGACAACGAGGGCACGATTGTCACACTGGGCGACCAGTCGACAGGTATCTACGCCCAGAGTATCGGCGGTGGCGGTGGCCGTGGTGGTGCGACTTCAGGTACCGCATTTTCGATTGCCGCGCTTGGCGCAAAGGGCGCATCGGGTGGCAATTCGGATATGGTGACGGTCAATCATTCGGGCGATATCCTGACATCGGGTTCTGCCTCCATGGGCATATTTGCGCAGTCTATCGGCGGCGGTGGCGGCCATGGCGGTGATATCAGCCAGAACCTTTTCTGGCCGGGTGTAAACATCGGAATCGGCCTTGATACCTCTCTGGGTGGCGGTGCGGGTGGCAATGGTGCTGATGTTGCGGTGACCAGTGCCGGTCTTATCCTGACGACCGGAGCAGGCGGAACGGGTATCTTTGCCCAAAGCGTCGGCGGCGGCGGCGGCGTGGCCGGTACCGCCGGGTACAGTGCCGGTACGTTTTTCTCGGGTACCAACGGTGATTCCGGCGACGCGGGAACCGTTACCATCGAGCACTCGGGAGACATCTATACGACCGGGGCCGGGGCGGCAGGCATATTTGCCCAAAGCGGCAGCGGCAAGGAAGATGAGGACACCGGCGATAATATCGCACAGGGCGCGACGGGAACCGGCAAGGCGGTATCCGTTACAGTGCACGGACGTGTGGACACATTGGGAGAAAATTCGAGCGGCATCATCGCGCAGAGCATTGGCGTGAACAATAACAGCGCCATTACCGTAACACTCACGGACAATGCGGTCGTCGTGGGTGGTCTGGACACAGATGCAGCGGGCACAGAAAGCAATCCGGTCGGCATTCGACTACTGGACGGTGCTGACAATGTGATCAACAATAGTGGCATCGTCACGACTCGGCAGGATTATCTGGGCACAGCCATTCTGACGGAAACAACAACGGCCAACAGCACCACCATCAACGACAGCCTGCACAATTATGGCACCGTGACCGGTTCCATTTATCTGGCAGGCGTCAGCAATGCGCTGACCAATTACGATGGCGGAACGTTGAATATGGGCTCGGACATCAATATCGGATCGGGCAATACTTTAACCAACTACGGTGTCATATCGCCAGGAAACAAGGATCGGATTTACACTTCAACCCTCACCGGAAATTTTGTGCAGGAGGGAACGGGTACTTATGAAGTCGATGTTGATTTCCAGGTGGCGGATGCCAATCCGGGACCGGGTGTTCCGGGTGAGGCTGATCTGTTTCACATAACCGGCGATGCAGATATTGATGGGGTTGTCGTCGTCAATTCGGTTAATGGAGCCTATGTGGAGCCGGATGTTTCCGGCAAGGTTCTGATCATGACAACAGCTGGAGATCATGGCACACCGACACTGGTTGCGGCTGACACGGAAGTGGCGAATTACGAAATCACCTATGACACGACAACAACCGATAATGTCTACCTGGAATGGGTCGTCAATTTTTCTCCTGATGGTCTTGATCGCAACGAAACGGATGCGGCCAACTATATAACGGCAGCCATTGCAGCGGGAAATTCCGATGGAATTACGCCGATTATCAACGCGTTGCTGGAAGCGCCGGATATTGAAACATTGCGCAATGAATATGATCAGCTGACGCCCGAACCCTATATCGGCAATGAACTGGCTAGTGTTTTGAGCAATCAGCAATTTGCCAGATCGATGCTGAATTGCCAGAATCCGGACGAGGCACAACGTGAAGAAGGGTGTCGCTGGTTCAAGGCGGGTGTTCATCAATTGACCCGGGATGAGAGTTTTCAAGATCTTGGTTATGTAGAGCGGGCCTTCAATATTCAGGCTGGCATAGGCGGCGCGTTTGGTGACAATCAGGGAGCCTCTGTTGGTATTTCCTATGACCGCAGCCAGATCGATACGCAGGACCTTGCTTCCAGCAGCGGCCACCGTCTACAGGGGGGATTGGCTCTGAGCAGCTTCAATGACGGGGTCTCTTTCGAGATAGCAGCCGTCGGTGGTGCAGCCATTTATGATGTCGAACGCTACCTCACGCTGACAGATACGCCAATGACGGCCGAGGGCAGGCAGAAAATGTATTTCGGTGGCGGACAGGTGCGGCTTGCCCATCAGGCAAAGATGGGCGCTTTGAGCATCGGGCCCATGGTTGAGGCCTGGGGCGGCTATTTCCGCAACGATTCATTGTCGGAAAGTGGTGCGGGTGGCGCCAGTCTTGATGTCGAATCCAAGGACGACTATTTTGCTGCCGTTCGGCCGGCGCTTACACTCGCAGCGGAATCCAGCACGCAGTCAGGTACGAAAGTCAGGGCATTTGTACAGGGCGGGATGACCTATTTCATCACGGGTACCGAGGATAATGGCACGAGCCTCACCGCAACCATGCAAGGCGAGGGCAGCAACGTCCCCGGCTTTACGGTGTCGAGTTCACTGGCGGAAATCTATTATGATGGTACTGTCGGCCTCGACTGGGTCGGTCCGGGTGGTTCCGCCTTCCGCATCAGTGGCGCTGCACAATATGCCGAGGAGTTCCTGACCTATGGCGGCGATGTCAATCTGGTTGTGCCGTTCTGACTGGCGGCTGTTGCTGAGCGATTTCATCTTGCTTCAGGCCCGTCAGTTTCAAGGTTTTGAAAAACAGCTTCTCACATGCTTTGAAGTGCGCGCTTTCACATGCACATCCTGCGCGTGAAGACATTGACGACGCAGAAGAGCGCATGGGAGAGTTTCTACAAACAATCCCATGCGCATTATTGTTCCTGGGTTATACTTTCAAATCCATCGCGTACATCTGCAAGAAGCAGTTTGCTCAGGCAGTGCGTTTCAATCGACGCATCGACAGAAGAAAGAACCTACAGCCAATGGCAGCGGGCTGTGTAAATCTGACCCCTGGAATTCCTGTATTGGCAATTTCCACCACCTGTGGTGGCCAGATATGTGCCGAAGCCGCCGATCGCTGCGCCGACAACAGCGCCACCGACGCCACCTGTGGCTATCGCGCCGATTGCGGCACCTGCACCAGCGCCGGAGACAGTCTTTTCAGCTGTTGTGCATGCTGCCAGTGGTGCGACTGCGAGAAGTACAATAAGCAATTTTTTCATAAAATCATTCCTGCGTTTGGCGTCCACTATGCAGATATAAATGGACTTGGCCGGGTCGTTTTCTTTTCATGGTTGCATGTCGTCACTTGGCCGAATGCATGCGATCAACAGTATCGTAATTCCCCATCATGCGGTCAAGCCATCAAAAACAAGGAAATGGAACCGTATGGAAGTGTAACGCAGAGCGTCCGGGAAGGTTCCCTAAAAACCAATCTGCCGGGCCGGATAGTCAAACAATAGCTGAAGATCGGGCCATTTTTTAAAGACCGAAATGATGTGTGTGTTGAAACCACGGTCAAGGTGTCCTGCCTCCCACAGGGCCTTTCCGTCCAGTGTGATGACTGGATCAAATACCATCCAGCAGATTTCACCGGGCCTGTAGGCCCCGCAGGTATGAAAATGCAGGATGCGCGGATTTGGAAAGGCAGAGTTTGACCAGCGGTCGGGATTGTCATCTGCCGCGGCGGCGTAACGGCACGCCGGGTGCAGGCCCGAATGCCAGGAATCCACATACATTGGATCGATACCAAATTTCTCGGCGACACGACTATAGTGTTCTTCAACGGCGCTGACCGTTGCGGGAGCACCTTCAAAGCTTTTGATGCGGTTGCCGTCCATATACGCCCATACGGTGTCGCGAAGTGGAATGCTGGCGGGCGAATAGGACCGCGATCCCGTTGGGGTGAGATGCCGGGTCAAAGCCACTTTGCCAGAAAAGCCTGCTGCCATGACGGGTTTGTAGATACCCATGGGGAAGCGCTTTATCGTGACATCCACCGCTTTTGCAGGGGCAATGACCGGATGTCCGGAAAGATCCGTACCATTGGGGCAGCCTATGTGAATTTCCGCAGCTGAATCCATGGTATCATTGAGCGCATCTTTCAGGTCTACAAAAGCGGCATAGGGAAAATGTCCGTAGGCAGAGCCAAGCATCTCTGCATCCAGCGCGTAGGACATGATGGCAGGTTTTGCAGCCCCACCGGGCGAAAACCGGTTCTGGTCTCCGAGGCGGGCAAAAAAGATGGTTTGATCATGCGCAGCGATTGCATCAAGGATTTCAGGCGGGAGGGTGCCGGTTTGCGACGGTCCCTGAACTTCCAGCATGGTGACTGCAAGTCCGAGTTTTCTTGCCCTTGCGGCAACTGCCTGAGGTGCTTCGCGGTCATACCAGCCAAGTGCGGGATCTTCATGGACGATCAGCAGCCTGTCGCCTGCATGAACGCCTGCGCAATTGATCAGGAGGTTGTCTGCACCTTTGTCAGGGTCTTGCCGGTAGATTTCATCCATTGGTTCTGGTCTGCCCCTGTATGTAATCGGTTGCTCAGCGCCCCGCCGCCTGAACGGACAAAAAGCGGAAAGTCTGTGTCAGGACCTCCTTGAAGCCATGACGCAATTCTGCGTCGAGGCTGAGTGAATCGCCTGCGCGCAGATGAATATCCCGATCGCCATACAGATAGATTGCTTCTCCCTCGAGCCCATAGATGAAGAGGCAACCGTGTCCATTATAAATCGGTGGGCGTGAATCGTCTTTTCTGTCGAGGGTTACCATCAGAGCTTCGAATTCAAGACCCGGTCGGCGATGGAAACCAAGAGCGGTAAAATCGTGGGAATGTTTGCCGGCCACTCTGGTCGAGACCAGTCCTTTGCCGGCGACCACATGGGTGATGTCGGCTGTTGCGGTTCCTGTTTCGCGAAGCAGGCTGCCAATTGGCACGTCAAGGGCATTGGCCAGTGCTTCAAGCGTGGACAGGGAAGGCGAGACCTGGCCGTTCTCGATCCGCGAGATCATGGCTGCTGACACACCTGAACGGGTGGCGAGGTCACGGGCTGTCAGCCGGTTTGTTTCCCGCAGGGCACGCAAGGCCTTGCCGACGGCCCTGTCCAGACCGCCATCCGAATTGGATTTGCTTTGTTCGATCTGATCCGTCACAGGTTTGCCCGCTGTTGCCTGATGCTCAATTGTTGTTCCTGGCCCGATAGGCGAATGCCTTTTCAAATCGCCAGTCGAGATAGTCGCCGCAGGATATGGGCTGTTCCTTCAAGGGGCAGTCTGGTCCAAATATGTCACGCGGGTCAATCATCGTCTGTGGTTCCGGATCATAGGCGAGAACCAGTGAAAGGCGTTCTTTACCCGATGTGTTGATGACACGGTGAGGGGTGGAACGGTAGGCGCCATTGGTCCAGCGTGCCAGCAGATCGGCGACATTGACCACAAGGGTTCCGGCAATGGGCGGTGCGGCAACCCAGTCGCCATTCAGTGACTGAACCTGAAGGCCACCAACGGCATCCTGACACAGGACGGTCAGAACGCCAAAATCCGTATGGGGCCCAACCCCGAACTGGGCGCCGTTTGTCGCCTGTTGCGGCGGATAGTAAACATAGGAGGCGCGGCTCAGCGGTGCTGCGCTGTATTTCAGGAATGTATTTTCCGGCAGATCGAGGCCGAGGGCGAATCCACGCATGAGATGGTGAGCCACGCCATGGGCCTGGTTGAAATAATCCATCGATACCGATTGCATCTCGGGAATGAAGGAAGGCCAGCGGTTTTCACCGCGCAGCGAGTGATCGTCCGGTGCCTTGCCTGTCGCGCTCTCATAGCCCCAAAGAAAGCTCTCCTTGAGATCCGCCGGGGCACCGTCCTGCATTCTGGCACCACCCATGGAGAGAAAACCGCGATGGGTGCCCTGCATGGAGATCTGCTGCTTGTCTTCTGCGGGGCAGCGGAAAAAACGCATGGCAGCATTGCGGGCAGCAACAATAGCATCCTCTGAAATGCCATGGTTTGAAACATAGATGAAGCCGACATCCTGGCTGGCGCGGTGCAGTTTTCTGGCCACGCCAATCGGGTCGGAACCATCCCGCAGGGGGCCAATATCGATGATCGGGATCAAATCCTGATCAACCGGGTTGATAGCGGCATCTGACACGTGTTTTCCTCCATCACGATTAGGTGCATATTATGCAACAAATTTACTATTATGCAATATCGTCGGATGCGCTTTCCTTGTAGAAACCCACAATGTCACCATCGGTGGTCACGCCGAGGCCGTTCAGGCATCGATTGACGTAATTGAAATATCCGATGATCTGATTGGCTTCGAGAATCTGGCCGTCATCAAAGCCGGCCTCGCGCAATTGCACAACATCCTCCTCGACCATGTCGCCGGGGTGAAGTGTCAGTTTATGCGCATAGTGCATCATCGCAGCTTCCGCGCCCTCGAACACCATATCCGGCAGGTCGAGACGCAAGGCCTGTTCGATGGCATCGGCGCGCTGATCATCGGCAATCAGATGACGGGCATTGGCCCAGTGATTGGCAAAGGAATAGGCGCAATCGTTCAGCAGCGACACATAGGAGGAAATGGTCTCCTGCAGCCACAGGGGCAGAGTATTGGCATCATCGTGGAGCGCTGCACGATAGAGTATGACATGTCCGCGCATTGTATTGGGACGATGCGAATGCACCCGCATGACATTATCAACCGTGCCATGGGGTGTGCGCGCCATGGCCAGCGCCTCCAGCAGGTCACTGTCGGCATTTTCATCATCGATCATGCTAATCCAGGCTGACATGTTTCCTCCGAGTGTTGTTGTGCGTTCAAGGTGCCGTTCAACTGCCTTCATCGGTGCGCATCCGCCGCTCCAGCCAGCGTACACCGGCCGATACAATCAGGATGAGCACCAGGTATTCGACAATCAGGATCGTGTAGATTTCTAGCGAGCGATATTCCGTCACAACCAGTTCGTTGGCCCGGCGCGTCAGTTCCTGCATGCCGATGACCGAGACCAGTGAAGACATTTTCAGCATATAGACCAACTGGTTTCCGAGCGCGGGCAGTATGCGCTTGATGGCCTGCGGCAGAATGATAAAGCGCATGGTGTCGGTGTAACTCAGTGATATGGATCGCGCCGCCTCATATTGGCCGCGATGGATCGACTGAATGCCGGCGCGGAAAATTTCTGCCTGAAATGCACTGTCCGACAGCGCAAGGGCCAGCACTCCGGCCCAGAAGACACCAATCTGTATGTCGGCGATTTGCGGAAGGCCGTAATAGACCCACAGGATCATCACCAGGATGGGGATGGCCCGGATACATTCGACATAGGTTCTGTTGAAAAGTTTGAGGGCGCGGTTTTCCGAAAGGCCCGGCAGCGCCACAAGCAGACCGACAACAACGGAAATCATAATGGCGGTCACTGAGAGCAGCAAAGTGTATTTCAAGCCGCCGATGAGAAACAGAAGATTGTTCATGCCGCTCTTGGTCATCGGAGAGACCACATACCAACCCCAATTGTTGGAGCATCCGCTGAGCAGAACCGCAATCAATGAGACAGCCAGCATTTTGACAAGAGTGCGGTGATGTCCGGCCAGGCGCATGGTGATTCTCCAGGTGGCAGGGAGCAGCATCAATGCCCCAAAATCTGTTGCAAAAACCTTTGGCAGCGTTCGGTTCGCGGATTGCCGAAGAATGTTTCAGGATCAGCGGATTCAACAATCTCACCGGCGTCCATGAACATCATCGTATCGGCGACCCGCTTGGCAAAGCCCATTTCGTGGGTAACACAAACCATGGTCATGCCGCTTTCAGCCAGTTCCGTCATGACATCAAGAACTTCGGAGATCATTTCGGGATCAAGCGCCGATGTTGGCTCGTCAAACAGCATGATGCGCGGTTCCATGCACAAGGAGCGCGCTATGGCCACGCGCTGTTGTTGCCCGCCAGACAGTTGAGAGGGATATTTGTCAGCCTGTTCGGGAATATGCACCCGCTCAAGATAGAGTTCGGCGCGTTCGCGGGCTTGTGCCTTCGTCATCTTGCGTGCGCGTTGCGGCCCGATCATCAGGTTTTCAAGAACGGTCAGGTGCGGAAAAAGATTGAACTGCTGGAAGACCATGCCGACTTCCTGCCGCACCGCGCGGATGTTCTTTTCGTCATCGTCAAGTTCAGTGCCATCAACGATGATCCGACCCGACTGGTGGCGTTCCAGCCGGTTGATACAGCGGATCATGGTTGATTTCCCCGATCCGGAGGGACCGCAGACAACCAGTTTTTCACCCGGCAGGACAGCCAGATTGATATCCTTCAGTGCCTGGAAATCGTCGAACCATTTGTTGACATCGATGAGTTCGATAATGGGGGCTGTCCGCCCGGCAGAACGCGCATCGCTGGCAGGGTCCGTCACGGATGAGCTCCTCCTTCGTATATGACGAAGCTTATATTGCGTTGCGCCCGAAGTGCGCCTGGCAATCGCTCCATGATCGTTCCACGGCCTGGTTTGCCTGCCAAGGGCGGCAAAATCGCTTATTATTGTTGACTTTCCTGACTATCATTGAGTTTATTGTGGTGCAACAAATTTATCCGATTGCAATTCCTGGGATAATTCGAAAAACTCAAATTGCGCTTTCCAGAGGGGCGCTGAAAAGGAAGGAAGACAGATGAGATTTGTGAAAACATGCCTGATTGCACTTGTGCTTGTGGCGGGTGCATCAGCCGCACATGCGCAGTCCGCATTGCAGGAAATACTCAGTGATGGGGTTTTGAAAGTCGGCACGACCGGAGACTGGAACCCGATGTCCATGCGGGATCCGGCAAGCAACAGCTACAAGGGTTATGATATCGATGTGATGACTGAACTCGCCAAGGATCTGGGCGTTGAAGTCGAGTTTGTGCCAACCGACTGGAAGACCCTTGTCAATGGTGTCGTTGCCAGGAAATATCACATGACCGGATCCGCATCGATTTCGCCTGGGCGGGCAAAGGCTGCCGGTTATTCCAACAGTTATTTCTCACTTGCCACAGTGCCGCTGATTCTGGCGGAAAACGCCGGCAAGTTCAAAGACTGGAGCGATCTTGACAAGTCTGATGTTACAGTCGCGGCGACACTTGGCACAACGCAGGAAAAGCAGGTCAAAGAGTTTTTCCCCAATGCCAAACATCAGATTGTGGAGGCCCCTGCGCGGGACTTTCAGGAGGTGCTTTCCGGTCGCGCAGATGCCCATATAACATCGAATGTGGAGGCCTATAAGCTGGTGGCAAAATATCCGCAGATGATGGTGGTTACGGTGTCTGCTCCGAAGGCGCCAACACCGATCGCCATGCTGCTGCCGCAGGACGATCAGATCTGGATCAACTATGTCAATACCTGGATCAGTCTGAAAAAGGAGGGCGGCTTTTTTGACGCGCTGGCTGTCAAGTGGCAGCTGTCAAACTGAAGGCATGCTAAACTAAAAGCACAGTTCGAAACCCGGGTTTGACGTTAAAGTCTGATTGGGGTTTCGCTCTTCACGCAGGGATGTTTCAGGACCGCCTGACTGGCGGTCCTTTTTCGGGGAAAGCTGATGATCCGGCTCTATTCAATTCCGCCCAGCCTTTACAGCGCCAAAACGCGCATCGTGCTGAGGGCCAAGGGACTCGCGTGGGAAGATGTTCCGCCGCCAGGTGGCTATGCCAGCGATACTTACAAACAGATCGTACCGTCCGGCACCTTGCCGGCGATTGATCATGACGGTTTTTTGCTGGCCGATTCCGAAGCGATCAACGAATACCTCAATGAACTTGTGCCTGAGCCAGCATTGTGGCCCGACGGGCTGCAGGCACGCGCGCAGGCCCGGTTCCTTTCACGGTTTCACGATACACGTCTGGAGCCCTCCCTGCGCACCTTGTTTGCCCATGTCGACCCGGACAAGCGTGATCAGGTGGTGGTTGAGGCGCAGGCCCCGCTCATTGCGGAGCGGCTTGCCCAATTGACGCGCATTTCCAGCCCGTCGCCTCTGATGACGGGGGAACAGCTCAGTCTGGCCGATTGTGGTTATGCCATTACCTTGTGCGTTCTGGACCTGGTGAACAGGGGAATGAATCTGGGCATCACACTTCCACCATCCCTTTTGGATTACAGCAAGGCTTTGCGCACAGAGCCGAATGTTGCCGCAGAGCTGGCTCAGTATGAATCGGCCATGGCGTTATGGCTGGAATCGGAACTTGGAAGCCTTCCATGAGGCTGGATCTTTCCACCTGGCAGGAAGTCGAGCATTATCTGGACGAACGGGACGGAATTTTTTTGCCGACTGGTTCCATTGAGCAGCATGGTCCGATCGGGCTGATTGGCACTGACAGTCTTTGTGCGCAGGATATTGCCACAGGCGCTGGGGAACTGATCGGCGCAATGGTTGCTCCAACCATTCAATATTCACCGGCACCCTTCAACATGAGTTTTCCGGGCACAGTGTCGCTATCGGCAGAGACCTTTGGCCGCGTGGTTGATGAGGTTATCGATGGGCTGATGCACCACGGTTTTCGCCATATCTATGTGTTGAACGGGCACGGCGCCAATCTGGAGCCGCTTCGCAATGTGCTGGCCGACAGGGCCGAATGCTGCCGGATCAAAAGCTGGTGGGACTTTGCACCGGTCAATGTCCTGCGTCGCAAATGGTACGGGGACTGGGAAGGCATGCACGCAACCCCATCTGAAGTTGCAATCACCCAGGCACGCCATCGCGTGGTGCTCCATGAGATGCTCGATCTCCCGGAAAGATTGTCCGCTGCCTATATGGCCGAGCATGCAGGAGACCGGCATGGATCGGCAGAGGAGCACAGGGCGCGGTTTCCCGACGGACGTGTCGGTTCACATTCCTCGCTTGCAACGCCTGAACAGGGCAGAGAGCTCTATGAGACAGCCTGCCAGTCGGTCGCTGAAGATTTCGCTCAGTTTGTTGCCGGACAGACCATTTCCTGAGCCGACACTGTCGCCACATTGCCGATTTCAGCTTTTTCATACCTTTCAAACAGATCGCCGAAACGCGCCACCATTTTCTCCTGATGCTGATTTTTGAGGCTTTTCAACAGGTAAGGGAGGGGCGTGTGTGGAAAGATATTCTTCCAATCGGATGTTTGCTAAAATAAAGCGGTTGAATACAGTAAAAATTCAACCGGATTAAACTAAAGTGGCTTGCGTACAAGGAATAAACCGGATTAAAAGAACATACGTTCATTTATTTTAGATGGGCGTCAAAATTGAAAGCGCATGCGCTTTGCCGGTGGATTGAGGGTCTGCCGGTTTTGGGAGGAGAGTTTTGGAAAATGCCATCGACGGGCAGCAATGCCGGCCGTGAGCCGGTGACTTTTCCGCAGTGTCTGCTGTTGAATGCCAACCGCTTTGCTGATCGCGTAGCCATGCGTCACAAGGATCTGGGCGTATGGCAAAGCTGGACATGGGCACAGCAGCTCGAAGAGGTGCGCGCATTCTCGCTGGGTCTTCAGGATCTGGGCATCGGCCAGGGTGACAAAATTGCCATTGTCGGCAGCAACCGGCCGAGGCTCTATTGGGCCTTTTGCGCTGTGCAGGCTCTGAAAGCCATTCCCGTTCCTGTCTATTCCGATGCCGTTGCCGAAGAAATGGCCTATGTGTTGAACCACTCGGGCGTGCAACTGGCGATTGTGCAGGATCAGGAGCAGGTTGACAAAATCCTTTCCTTTTCGGAAGAAATCCCAGCCCTGAAGGACGTGATTTATGATGAGCCGCGCGGATTGCGCGATTATGATCACGGCCATTTGCGCGACTATTCGGATGTCATGGCGCTGGGGCAGGCAAGTCTCAGCGCAAATAGCCAGCGCGCGCAGCAATGGGCCGATGCGATCAATGCCTCGGATGGTCAGGAAACATCCGTATTCCTTTATACGTCCGGTACAACGGGGCGCTCAAAAGGCGTTATTCTGACCGCGGCAAATTCCGTCAAGGCCGCTCGGGATACCGCCAATTTCGATCATCTTACTGTCGATGATAATGTGCTGGCCTATCTGCCGCTGGCCTGGGTTGGTGACCATTATCTCAATTATGCGCAAGGCTATGTATCCGGTCTGTGCATGGCCTGTCCCGAGAGTGCTGATACCGTGCAAAATGACCTGCGCGAGATCGGCCCGACATTCTATTTTGCGCCGCCGCGGGTGTTCGAGGGGCTTTTGACCAATGTGATGATCCGCATGGAAGATGCCAGCGCGATCAAGAAATCCATGTTCCACACGTTCCTGGCCGTCGCGAAGAAACATGGCGAAGCCATTCTGGAAGGTCGCCCCGTGCCGTTTTTGGGACGCGTGGCCTATGCGCTGGGAAATTTCTTCGTTTACGGTCCTTTGAAGGACACTTTGGGTTTCACAAACATCCGGACAGCCTACACGGCTGGTGAAGCCATCGGGCCGGACCTTTTTTCGTTTTTTCGCTCGCTGGGCATCAACCTCAAGCAGCTCTATGGCCAGACGGAAGCTTTCCTCTATGTGACCGCACAGAAGGATGGTGAAATTCGCGCCGATACGGTCGGCAAGGCGGCCCCCGATGTGGTGCTTCGCATTTCGGAAGATGGCGAAGTGCAGTTCAAATCTCCTGGTATGTTTGTCGGTTATTATGGTGATGATGAAAAGACCAGGGAAACCCTGACCGAAGACGGGTTTGTCAAAACCGGTGACGCAGGCATTTTCGACAGCCATGGCGACCTGAAAATCATCGACCGCGCCAAGGATGTCGGCAAGCTGACTGACGGGTCGCTTTTTGCGCCGAAGTACATCGAAAACAAGCTGAAATTCTTTCCCAATATTCGCGAAGCCGTGGCGCTCGGTGATGGTCGCGAATTCTGCACCGTGCTGCTGAATATCGATCTGACAGCTGTTGGCAATTGGGCGGAGCGCAACAATATTTCCTATGCGTCCTATCAGGAACTCGCCAATCTGCCGCAGGTTCTGGATATGATGATGGCGCATGTGGAGCAGGTGAATCGCGACCTGGCGGGTGAAGAACTGGTTGCCGGCTCGCAGATTGCCCGCTTTCTGGTTCTGCACAAGGAACTGGATGCCGATGACGGTGAGCTGACGCGAACCCAGAAGGTGCGCCGCAGCTTCATTGCCGAGCGCTATAGCCCGCTGATCGGAGCACTTTATGACGGTTCAACGGAAAAATTTGTCAATACGGAAGTCACCTATGAGGACGGACGAAAGGGCAGTATTTCGGCAACTGTGCAGATCAGGGACGTCAAGACAAACCGGCCCATCAAGGCGCACAAGGAGGCGGCTGAATGAACCAGCTTTCCATTCAGTCCGGCATACAGGCTGGCGTTCGGGCCGATGACGGGATCGAAAAGGGCGGCCTGCTTTTGCAGGTTGACAATATCTCCCTGTCCTTTGGCGGTGTGAAAGCCATTTCCAATATTTCGTTCGACGTCAAAAAGGGCGAAATTCGCGCCATTATCGGCCCCAATGGGGCTGGTAAAACCTCGATGCTCAATGTCATCAACGGCTTCTATCACCCACAGGAAGGAAAAATTACCTTTCGCGGCAAAGAGCGCATTTCCATGCGGCCTCATGAGGCCGTCGGGCAGGGGATTGCCCGCACCTTCCAGAACGTTGCGCTGTTCAAAGGCATGTCGACCCTCGACAACATCATGACGGGGCGTTCGGAACTGATGAAAAAGAACATGTTCTGGCAAATGCTGTGGCATGGACCGGCGCTGAGTGAAGAGGTTGAACACCGCACCCGGGTCGAGGACATCATCGATTTTCTGGAAATCCAGCACATTCGCCGTACCCCCGTGGGCAATTTGCCCTATGGGCTGCAAAAGCGCGTGGAACTTGGCCGGGCGCTTGCGATGGAGCCGTCCCTGCTGCTGCTGGACGAGCCGATGGCCGGCATGAACCTGGAAGAAAAAGAAGACATGAGCCGTTTTATCATTGAGGTGAACCAGCAGTTCGGTACGACCATTGCCCTTATCGAGCATGACATGGGAGTGGTCATGGACCTTTCGGACAGGATCGTTGTTCTCGATTACGGCAAGAAAATTGCAGACGGCGCGCCTGAAGAGGTCAGGAACAATCAGGATGTCATTGATGCCTATCTTGGCGTACCGCACTAGAACGGGATAAACAGATGGACGTTTTGCACAAAATACTCGTTGCACCATTTATCGATATGGTCGCCGCCCCGGATTTTTTCATGCAGGTTTTGTGGGAAGGGCTTGTTTCAGGGGTGCTTTACGCCCTGATCGCACTGGGTTTCGTGCTGATTTACAAGTCATCGCGCATTTTCAATTTTGCCCAGGGGATCATGGTGGTCTTTGCCGCGCTGACACTGGTCGGACTGCACGAAAAGGGGGTACCGGCATTGCTTGCTGTACCCTTGACGCTTGTCGTCATGTTTGTGCTGGCTGTTGCGATTGAGCGCGTCGTTCTGCGCCCGCTGGTCAACCAGCCGGACGTCATCCTGTTCATGGCAACGATCGGTATCACGCTCTTTCTGATCGGTTTCGGCGAGATGATTTTCGGCGGCGAAAACAAGGTCATGATCACTGAACAATTGATGATCCCGACCGGCGCTTTCACCTTTGAGCCCTTTGGCGGGTTCCTGCTGATTGAGCAGAAAGACCTGACCGCGGTCGTCGGTGCGGGCATTCTGGTGCTTGTGCTGCTGGTGTTTCTCAATCGCTCGAAAATGGGGCGCGCCATACGCGCTCTTGGCGATGATCATCAGGCGGCGCTGTCCGTCGGTATTTCATTGTCGACGATCTGGGTTCTGGTCTGGTTCATTGCAGGTATCATTGCGCTTGCGACCGGCATTGTCTGGGGCGCGCGCGCCGGTGTGTCGTTTGCATTGGAAGTGATTGCCTTCAAGGCTTTGCCGGTCCTGATGCTGGGCGGGCTGGAATCGGTGACCGGCGCCATCGTTGGCGGCCTGGCCATTGGCGTTCTGGAAAAGCTTTTTGAAATCTATTGGGGGCAACCGCTGATGGGCGGGAACACGGAAACATGGTTCGCCTTTGTTTTTGCCCTGATCATACTGTTGTTCCGGCCGCAAGGGCTGTTCGGCGAAAAAATCATCGAACGCGTTTAATGCTCTGATTGGACCCAAGATATGCTTTATCGAATTACCGGCCAGTTCAAAACCAATTACCGCAGCGACTATGCGCTTTTCCCCGTGCGTCAGGACATGTTCCTGCTGGCCGTGATCCTGTTTTTTGCTTGGGTCGTCTTTCCGTTGATGGCCAGTGAATTCGCGTTTCAGACCTTGCTTATTCCCGTTTTGATCTATGCACTGGCGGCACTGGGACTGAACATATTGACCGGCTATGCGGGGCAATTGTCACTGGGGACCGGTGCATTCATGGGCGTTGGCGCCTATGCCTGCTACAAGCTGGTTACGATTTTCCCGGATTTGAACCTGATGCTGGCCATTGGATTTTCGGGCCTGTTTTCCGCCGCCATAGGTTTGGCGTTCGGCTTGCCATCGCTGCGTATCAAGGGCTTCTATCTGGCCATCGCCACATTGGCAGCCCAGTTCTTTCTGGTCTGGCTGTTCGAGAAGTGGTCCTGGCTTTACAATTACAATGCGTCCGGCGCCATTCAGGTTCCCACGATCGACATGTTCGGAATTACCGTGGCAGGGCCGACGGCTTCATCCATGGTGCAATATTATTTTGTCCTGTTCATTGTCTCGGTCATAACCCTGCTGGCCATCAATATTACCCGCGGACGTATCGGCCGGATGTGGAAAGCGGTTCGCGACATGGATATTGCTGCCGAACTGGTTGGCATCAATCTGCTGCGGGCGAAATTGATCGCCTTTGGTGTTTCGTCATATATTGTCGGTGTTTCAGGTGCGCTGTTCGTGTTTTTGTGGCGCGGTGCGGCCGAACCAAACCTCTTTGACATTCCACTGTCATTCAGAATTCTGTTTATCGCCATTATTGGCGGACTGGGATCTATTCTGGGCAATTTTCTCGGCGCCATCCTGATCATCGCGCTTCCGGTTATCCTGAATATCATTCCGGAAGCCTTTGGCGTGGAAGTTGATTCTTCCCTGCTGGAGCATATCAACATCATGATCATCGGCGCGCTGATCATTGCCGTGCTGATTATCGAGCCGCATGGATTGGCCAGGATCTGGGCGATCATCCGGGAGAAGCTGATCATATGGCCATTCCCGCATTGAGGATAAAATGTGCCGCATGATGGCATGCTGCCGTACCAATTCGGGGTGAGTTCGCCCGATCCAACAGGAAAAACGAACATATGGAGGAGAAACTATGAAGTATCGTGTCAAAACTGCGCTGCTTGGCGCTGCGCTGGGACTTGGAACTATCCTGGCGGTGCCTCTGGCGTCGGCGCAGGAAAGCATCTACGCGCCAAACCTGTCTTATCGTACCGGTCCCTTTGCAGCCACCGGGATTCCATTGATGAATGGTCAGCGCGATTATATCATGATGCTCAATGAGCGTGATGGTGGCGTCAATGGCGTGAAGATCGACTTCGACGAATGTGAGACCGGTTACAGCACCGAAAAGGGTGTTGAGTGCTACGAGAAGACCAAGTCGAAAGCGGTCGTAACGCAGCCCTGGTCAACAGGTATTACCCTGCAGGTTCTGCCAAAGACCAATGTCGACAAAATTCCGATTCTTGCGCCCGGTTACGGCTTTTCGCCGATGTCCGACGGCAAGGTGTTTCAGTGGGCCTTCAATCCGCCGGCATCCTATTGGGATGGCGCATCGATGATGCTCAACCATATTTCCGGTGGTGATCTGGACAGCCTCAAGGGCAAGAAGGTTGCTCTTCTGCATCTCGATCATCCCTTCGGCAAGGAACCTATTCCCCTGTTTGAAACGCTGGCCGCAAAACACGGTTTTGAGTTTCTTCCGATTCCGGTCGGCTTGAAGGAAATGCAGAACCAGTCGTCCCAGTGGCTGCAGGTGCGTCGTGAAAAACCCGATTACGTCCTGATGTGGGGCTGGGGTGCGATGAATGCCGGTGCCATTACTGAAGCCATCAAAACCCGCTATCCGATGGATCAGTTCATTGGCATCTGGTGGTCCGGCCATGATGGTGACCTTCAGGCTGTTGGTGAAAAGGGCAAGGGTTACAAGTCCATCTCGTGGAGTGTCCCTATGAATGACGCTCCCGTTATGGCTGACGTCAAGAAATACGTCGTTGATGCCGGCAAATCGCTGCTCGACAAGCCCGAAGACATGGACACTGTTTTCTACCAGCGTGGTCTACTTATCTCGATGATTCTGGTGGAAGGCATTCGCTCTGCACAGAACGAGTTCGATACGAAGGTTGTCACCGCCGAGCAGCTTCGCTGGGGCCTCGAAAACCTGAAAATCGACGATGCCAGGATTGCTGAACTCGGCATGACCGGCATGATTGCGCCGTTCTCAACGAGTTGCGCTGACCATACGGGCCATTCGGGTGCCTGGATGCTGGAATGGGACGGCACAAAGTTTGTGACCGCTTCCGACATGTTGACCGCTGACCAGTCCGTCATCAAGCCGCTTGAAGCGGCCAAGGCTGCTGAATATGCAACGGCCAATACACCATGGCCAGTCAACGAAGACTGCAAAATGTAACAGACCAAGACCTTTCTCTCCCGGCATCTGCCGGGGGGGAATCTCCAGCTGCCAAAGCCACGTATGCCCATCCTTGCCGCACAGAAAGGTTATCGCCGATGACACAGGCCCCGACCCCAACCAATGAGACCAAAGCTGCGGGTTCGATTCTGTCGGTCAACAATATTGAGGTGATTTATGATCACGTCATTCTGGTTCTCAAGGGTGTGTCGCTGAATGTGGAAAAAGGCGGCATTGTTGCTCTTCTGGGCGCCAATGGTGCCGGTAAGACAACAACCCTGAAGGCTATTTCGAACCTGCTTCATGCGGAGCGTGGCGAAGTTACCAAGGGAACGATCCTGTTTGAAGGCAATGAGGTTCAGTCCCTGTCGCCCAATGAATTGGTCCGCAGAGGTTGCATTCAAGTCATGGAGGGTCGCCGCTGTTTTGGCCATCTGACCATTGAAGACAATCTGCTGGCGGGAAGCTACACGCGGCGCGATGGCAATGCGGCCATCAAACGCGACCTTGAGCTGGTTTATGAATATTTTCCGCGGCTGCGTGAACGGCGCAGCAGCCAGGCAGGCTATACGTCCGGCGGCGAGCAGCAGATGACGGCAATCGGCCGGGCATTGATGTCCAAACCGAAAATGATCCTGCTTGATGAGCCCTCGATGGGGCTGGCGCCGCAATTGCAGGAGGAGATTTTTGAAATTGTGCGCAAACTGAATGAGCAGGAAGGTGTGTCTTTCCTGCTTGCCGAACAGAACACCAATATCGCCCTGCGCTATGCGACCTATGGATATATTCTGGAGTCCGGCAGGATCGTACTTGATGGCGTTGCGGCTGACCTTCGAGAAAATGAAGACGTCAAGGAATTCTATCTCGGCGTTGGCGGCGAGGGCCGTCGATCATTTCGTGATGTCAAGCACTACAAGCGCCGCAAAAGATGGCTGGCCTGACTGGCTGCATGAACATCGATCGTTTGATGGGTGCAGGATTGCGCAAGAAGCGTGCTTGACGCTGCCGTTATTGTTGTTAAATTGAACGTACGTTCATTTCTTGGATTCGGTGGGAGTTGATCCGTGTCTGTTTGGCCAGTGTGGGAATAGGGGATAGCCCGGTGTCACCGGGATTTTCGTGATTGATAATGGCACGCAAAGTAGGTTCAGTTGGCGCCGAAACGGCTGACAGGGTTCGCCTGGCAGCACTGTCGCTGTTTGCACGTTATGGCTATGCCGCGGTTTCGATGCGGCAGATCGGCCGCGAGATCGGCCTGCAGGCTGGTGCCATTTACAATCATTTTCCGACCAAACAGCACCTGCTGCGTGGTTTGCTGGTGGAGCACATGGAGCGTTTGCTGGCGACCTGGGAAAGCGCCCGTGATGAAAGCCTGCCGCCGCGTGAAGCATTGATTGCCTTTGTCCGTTTTCATATTCGCTATCATATGCAGTGTGGACCGGAGGTTTTCATTTCCTACATGGAGCTTCGCAATCTGGAAGAGCATAATTTTTTCGAAGTCGAGGAATTGCGCCGTCGCTACGAAATGAATCTGCGAAATATTCTGGCAAATGGTCGCGCCGATGGCGTGTTTTCCATCAGCGACCCACCCGTCGCGACCATGGGCATCATCGCCATGCTGACCGGTATCACCAATTGGTACAAGGAGCATGGACGGCTCTCGCTGGAACAGATTGAAGAATTGTATATAGGCATGATTGTCGGCGCTGTTGGCATGAAGGAGATTTGAGCGATGTTTTCCACCGGCATGAATTTTGGACTTGGCGACGACGTGGATCAATTGCGTGAAACCGTTCGGCGGTTTTCGCAGGACAGGATTGCGCCGCTGGCTGGTCAGATTGACGAAAGCAACCAGTTTCCGATGCATCTGTGGCAGGAGATGGGGGCGCTCGGCCTGCTGGGTATGACGGCCAATCCGGATTTCGGCGGCACCGGAATGGGCTATCTGGCGCATGCCGTGGCGATGGAAGAGATTTCACGTGCCTCCGCGTCGGTCGGCCTTTCCTATGGGGCGCATTCCAACCTTTGCGTCAATCAGATCAATCGCTGGGGAACGGACGAACAGAAGCAGAAATATCTGCCGAAGCTGTGTTCCGGAGAGGATGTGGGTGCGCTTGCCATGTCGGAGCCGGGTGCGGGGTCGGATGTCGTTTCGATGCGGTTGCGGGCCGAGAAGCGCAATGATCGTTTTGTACTCAACGGCAACAAGATGTGGATTACCAATGGACCGGATGCCAATACGCTGGTGGTCTATGCAAAGACCGACATGGAAGCCGGATCGCGCGGCATTACCGCCTTTTTGATCGAGAAAACCATGGCCGGTTTCTCGACCGCACAAAAGCTCGACAAGTTGGGCATGCGCGGTTCCAATACCTGCGAGCTGGTGTTTGAAGATTGTGAAGTGCCCTATGGCAATATTCTCGGCGAAGAAGGCCAGGGTACCCGCATATTGATGTCTGGTCTCGACTATGAGCGGGTTGTTCTTGCCGGCGGACCGATCGGCATCATGGCCGCCGCTCTGGATATCGTCGTGCCCTATGTGCATGATCGCAAACAATTTGGTACGCCGATCGGCGAATTTCAGCTGATGCAGGGCAAGCTGGCCGACATGTACACGACGATGAATGCCTGTCGCGCCTATGTTTATTCCGTGGCATCGGCCTGTGATCGCGGTGAAACCACCCGCAAGGACGCCGCCGGGTGTATTCTATACGCTGCCGAAAAGGCAACGCAGGTTGCGCTTGAAGCCATACAGGCGTTGGGTGGCAATGGTTACATCAACGAATATGGTACCGGCCGGTTGCTGCGTGATGCAAAACTCTATGAAATCGGTGCGGGCACATCAGAGATACGGCGGATGTTGATCGGCCGTGAAATGTTCGCCGAAACCGCCTGATAACAGCAGCAGCAGATGAACCGGAACCCATATCCATGACCGTTCTTTCCTCCAAGATCATGCCGACTTCACAGGGGTTTCGCGACAACAGCGCATCCATGAAGGATATGCTGACCAAGATGGGCGAGGTTGCCAGCGCTGTTGAAAAAGGCGGTGCCGACCATGCCCGCGAGCGCCATGTGGGGCGTGGTAAGTTGCTGCCGCGCGAGCGCGTTCGGCGGCTGCTCGATGATAATTCGCCTTTTCTCGAGATCGGCCAGTTTGCGGCCTATGGCATGTATGGAGGCGATATTTCCAGCGCCGGACTGATCGCCGGCATCGGCCGGGTGTCCGGCCGCGATGTAATGATCCTGTGCAATGATGCGACAGTCAAAGGTGGGACCTATTACCCGCTGACGGTAAAAAAGCATCTGCGTGCGCAGGAAATCGCCATGGAGAACCGGCTGCCCTGTGTCTATCTGGTCGATAGCGGCGGCGCCAATCTGCCCAATCAGGACGAAGTCTTTCCCGACCGTGATCATTTCGGTCGCATATTTTACAATCAGGCCAATATGTCGGCGATGGGGCTGTCGCAGATTGCCGTGGTCATGGGGTCGTGTACCGCCGGTGGCGCCTATGTGCCGGCGATGTCTGACGAGACCATCATCGTGCGCGATCAGGGCACCATCTTTCTTGCCGGACCACCGCTGGTCAAGGCTGCAACCGGTGAGATCGTCACGGCTGAGGATCTGGGCGGCGGTGATGTACATACACGGCTGTCGGGCGTTGCAGACCATCTTGCCAATGACGATGCACATGCGCTGATTCTGGCCCGAAGAGCGGTTGCCAATCTCAATATACAAAGGCAGAGGCATGCCGATATTCAAACGCCGGAGGAGCCGCTCTATGACCCCGCTGAAATTGTCGGCATAGTGCCGCCTGACCTGAAGACGCCCTACGATATCAGGGAAGTGATCGCCAGGGTCGTTGACGGCTCGCGCTTTGATGAATTCAAGGCACGCTATGGTCCGACCCTGGTGTGTGGTTTTGCACATGTGCATGGCATGCCGGTCGGCATTATTGGCAACAATGGCGTGTTGTTTTCGGAAAGTGCCGTCAAGGGCGCGCATTTTGTGGAACTGTGCTCGCAGCGCAAGATACCGCTGGTATTTCTCCAGAACATTACCGGCTTCATGGTGGGGCGGAAATATGAGGCAGGCGGGATTGCCAAGGACGGCGCCAAACTGGTGACAGCCGTTGCCACCACCTCCGTGCCGAAAATCACCATTCTTGTCGGCGGCTCGTTCGGTGCGGGCAATTATGGAATGTGCGGTCGGTCCTATGGTCCGCGGTTCCTGTGGACGTGGCCCAACAGCCGCATATCGGTGATGGGGGGCGAGCAGGCTGCCGGTGTGCTTGCCAGCGTCAAACGTGATGGCATTGAACGCAAGGGCGGACAGTGGAGCGTCGATGAGGAACTGGCTTTCAAACAACCCATCATCGATCAGTTCGATGAGCAGGGGCATCCGCTTTATGCATCAGCGCGCCTTTGGGACGACGGAATCATAGACCCGCGCAAGACGCGCGATGTTCTTGGGTTGTCCCTGTCGGTTGCGCTGAATGCTCCGATCGCTGAAACAAAATTCGGCCTGTTCCGGATGTAATTGGGAGACCATCATGTTCAAAAAGATCCTGATTGCAAATCGCGGCGAGATCGCTTGCCGCATTATCAAAACCGCGCGTCGAATGGGTATCACAACGGTCGCGGTCTTTTCCGATGCCGACCGCAATGCACTGCATGTGGAGATGGCCGATGAGGCGGTCCATATTGGTGCTGCTCTGGTCGCAGAGAGCTATCTGAAAGGGGGCCGCCTGATCGAAGCCGCATTGGCGAGCGGTGCAGACGCCATTCATCCAGGCTATGGTTTCCTGTCGGAGAATCCCGATTTTGTTGAAGCCGTGGAGGCCGCCGGTCTGACCTTCATCGGGCCATCCGTGCAGGCCATTCGCGCCATGGGTCTCAAGGATGCCGCCAAGACTCTGATGGAAAAGGCAAAGGTTCCCGTGGTGCCAGGCTATCATGGCGAAGCACAGGAACTGGTTGTTCTGGCTGGCAAGGCCAATGAAATCGGCTTTCCAGTGCTGATCAAGGCACGGGCCGGTGGCGGCGGCAAGGGCATGCGCCTGGTGCATGATCCGAAGGATTTTGCCGAGGCGCTTTCAGCCGCAAAACGCGAGGGAAAGGCCTCCTTCGGTGATGATCGTGTGCTGGTTGAGAAATTCATTCCGTCGCCCAGGCATATAGAAATCCAGGTCTTTGGCGATGATCATGGAAATGCCATTCATCTGTTTGAGCGAGATTGTTCATTGCAGCGTCGGCATCAAAAGGTGATTGAGGAAGCGCCAGCGCCCGGCATGCATGAAGAGATGCGGCAAGCCATGGGAGAGGCAGCCGTCAAGGCCGCCAAAGCCATTGGTTATAGCGGTGCGGGTACGATCGAGTTTATCGTCGATGGGACGGATGGCCTTCAGTCCGACCGGTTCTACTTCATGGAAATGAATACACGGCTTCAGGTAGAGCATCCGGTGACCGAGATGATCACCGGGCTGGATCTGGTCGAGTGGCAATTGCGCGTGGCAGCCGGTGAGGTCCTGCCATTGAAACAGGAAGACGTCAGCATCGACGGATGGGCCTTCGAGGCGCGGGTCTATGCAGAGGATTCCCAGAAGGGGTTTCTGCCGGCAACCGGAACACTGAGCCATTTGCGATTTCCGGAGCAATTTGTCCGTGTCGATTCAGGTGTTCGCGAGGGTGATACGATCACACCCTTTTATGATCCGATGATTGCCAAGCTTGTGGTCCATGGCCCTGATCGCGCAACCGCGCTTGGCCGCATGGAAGCGGCATTGGCACAGACCGAAACCGTGGGTGTGACGACCAATATCGCTTTTCTGGAAGCTTTGTGTCGGCAGGCTGATTTTGCGCGCGGCGATGTTGATACCGGGCTGATTGACCGGAATTTGGAGCAGTTGAATACAAGGGAACTCACCCCCGATCTGTTTATTGCCGTCGCGGCAATTGCCAGTTTGAAACCGGGGCGTTTTTCAGGGTCACAGGATCCCTTTGACACACTGGGTATATGGTCCCACTGGGCTGCACCGAAGCGGGTTGTGCACCTTGCCAGTGGCGAGGACTTTCATGAACTGGCCGTAACGCGCCTTTCCAGGACACAATGGAGTGTAACGGCTTATCGTGATGTAGGCAGCACCCTGGCACCTGTATTCATGGAGTTGCTGTCGAGCGCCAACGATGTCATGCGGGTCGATATCAATGGCACATTGCTCAACATTCGCTACCTGCGTGATCGACAGACCCTGACCCTCATCTGTCAGGGAAAGGCCTATGCCTTCGCGCTGCCCGATATTTCAAATGCCGATATGGAAGCAGAGGATATGGGTGACCGCATTGTTGCACCCATGCCCGGCGTCATCAAACAGATCAATGTCAAGGTTGGCCAATCCGTCAGCAGAGATATGCCCCTTGCCATCATGGAAGCCATGAAAATGGAGATGACGCTTGCAGCGCCCCGTGATGGGGTGATTGCCGAGGTTCTTGTTGCTGAGGGTGATCAGGTGACAGACGGTGATTTGCTCCTTTCGCTGGAGCCGGTTGAGGAGTGAATCGACTGTCGGTTGTCGCGTTCGCTTGCGCTCCTACAGATATCACAGGTTGCATTTTGTTAAGTTTTGCGTAATATTGTGAGTGTATCGTATGTATACAGACTAAATTCCTCCCTAGACTCAGGCTGCTTCTTTAGCAGCCTTTTTTTTTGTTTAAAAACAACGATTTATAGAATTTTTTTTGGTGGCAGGTGAGCTCTTTCAGGGCGTTGTCTGCTCAGGTGATTCGTTTCTTTACATGAGTTGCCTTATTTTTGAACGGAATTCAGAGTATTTTTGGTAGTTTAACGCAACCGCCGGTGCAATCATTTGTGTTTTCCGGAAGCGTTTCTGTATTTCCAGGCTTGCCACATTCCAATCTCTTAAAACTGCCTTGATCTATTTGAAAACCGGATTTTTTCTTTCACATTGTGTACACCTGTTTTGCCGGAACAAGCTATGTTATCGGATAAGGCAGTCGGGAACAGTTGATCGGAGTGGATGAGATGAGCAATGCCGATATGGTGCAACCGGAAGTGGTTCTTTCTTTCTGGTTTGATGAATTGAAGCCCGAAGACTGGTTCAAGAAAAACCTCTCTCTGGATAAGGATATTGCCCGGCGTTTCGCTTCAACGCATCTTGCCCTTGCGGGAAATATCCCTGATGTGTGGCGCGCCTCGGCAGATAATGTGCTGGCACTGGTGATTGTCTTGGACCAATTTCCGCGCAACATATATCGTGGGACGCCATTGGCCTTTGCCACGGATGGTCTGGCTCTTAAAGAGGCCCGGTCCGCAATCGGGGCCAATCTCGATCAATTGGCCGATGATAAGCAACGCCAGTTTTTCTATATGCCGTTTGAACATTCAGAATCGCTCGATGACCAGCAAAGGGCCGTGGAGTTGTTCACCAGCCTGGGTAATGCGGAATTGCTGAAATATGCGCATATGCATCATGAGGTCATTGCCGAATTTGGTCGATTTCCGCATCGCAACCCGATTTTGGGGCGTGAAAGCACACCTGAGGAGGTTGCCTATCTGGCAAAACCCGGGGCCGGCTTTTAAAACGTCATAGTTTTGGCCCACATGGTTTTCATCAGGTTTCGACTTCCCCGGGAAGGGGCAACACCGCATTGCCTGCTGTCAAACTACTGTCTTTCGTTGTATCAATCATGTCCTTTGTAGCGGAGAAAAATCCGGTGAAGTCTACCCTGTTGCGTATGATCGTGTTGTGCTGTCTGTTTGCCGGAGTTGCATTCAGTCTGCCCGCTATCGTCATGGCCCAGACCAATTCAGCGGCAACATTGTATCCGGGGGCGGCTGATGGCATATCTGCGGCCCGTGTGGCGCTCAACAGAGCCACCGCAGGTTTCGAGGAAATCAGAAAACCCGACACACTGGTCCGGTATGATGACTCAAGACTTGTCAAATTGCAGCAGCAACTTGAAGACCTTGATGCGGCAATGGACAAGATCAACCGGGATTTGCTGCCGCGTCTTGAAAACCTGAAAACGCGTGAAGCCAATCTGGGGACGCCTCCAGCCGAAGGGGCGGTTGCAGAGCCGCAAGTTCTGGCGGATGAACGCAGCGCTCTTGCATCAGAGAGTGCGATTATCAATGCCTATCTGGGTGAGGCCGACGCAATAGCGAGTGAAGCCTCGAAGCTTGCTCAGACAATTTCGGAGTACCGTCGGGAACTATTCAGGCAAACTCTCTTGGGGCGTGTTGACCTGTCCAGAGGTGACATTGACACTGTTCGAAAGGCCTTTGTCCTTGAATTGGCGGATATAAATTCAAGGGTTGCCAATTGGATCGGGTTTACCTGGCAGTATAAGCGCAGCGCGCTGCTTTCGGCACTTTTTCTTTCGTTCCTGCTGGGCATTTTGTTTTTTGTCGGGACCTACCGGCTGTTCTCGCGTTTTATGCATTATGATCGCAATGAAGAACATCCAACCCAGTTCAGCAAACACACATTGGCGTTCTGGTGGACATTCCTGCCGACAATAAGCCTGCTCATATTCTGCTTGTTTGTAACCTTTTTTCTGAACAATTTTGGCGTTATGCGCGCTGATATTGCGCTGCTACTGTCGGCATTTTTGCAATTCGTTGTCATCCTGTTTTTTGCGGGCCGTCTGGCAACCGCTGTGCTTCAGCCCTCTGCACCGAACTGGCGGCTTGTACCTGTAACGAATTCCGGTGCGCGGGTACTCTGGTGGCTGATCATGGCCATGGCACTGGTGAATGCCGCTGACTATCAAGCCGGAAGCATTAGCGATGTGCTCGACTCGCCGTTGATCCTGTCAATGGCCAAAAGTCTGGTGGCGACTGTAATAATTGGCGTCATTTTGCTGGTGCTTTCGTTTGGACGCCCGCTGATTGCCAATGGCGGGGCCGATGGCGTCTCCGATGGCGGGAACGGCTCGCTGGACAATTCAGAGCCGGCTGGCGCGCGTGCCTGGCCGCGCAGTATCAGCATCCCACTTTTGATGCTTGGAACAGCCTTCATCGTGTTGCCGTTTTTCGGGTATGTCGGTCTGGCGCGCTTTGCGGCCACCCAGGTGATCGTGCTGGGTGGATTGCTGGTGGCCATGTATATCGGTTTTCTGTCCGCACAGGCTGTCTCCGAACCATCGGCTTTTGCCGGCTCTCGTATGGGGCAGTTTCTTTCTCAACGATTTGGATTTGGAGCAGTGGTCATCGAACAGTTCGGACTGTTGGCCGGGCTGTGCATCTATCTTTTTGTGATCGTTTTCGGCGTTCCTGTCGTCTTCCTGGTGTGGGGGTATCAACCCAGAGATATCCAGAACTGGTTTGCCAACACATTCAGTGAGATCACCATTGGAAGTGTGACCATATCGCTGTCGGGTATTCTGCTCGGTATCGTCTTGTTTGTCGTCGGGTATTTCTTCACCCGCTGGTTTCAACGTTGGCTGGATGAAAACATCATGCAGCGTGGCAGGCTTGAGGATGGTCTGCGCAATTCGATCCGCATCGGCATCGGTTACGTCGGTATCGCCATTGCTGCCGTCATAGGCGCGTCTGTAGCCGGCCTGAACCTGTCAAATCTGGCGCTTGTGGCAGGCGCATTGTCACTTGGTATCGGCTTTGGCCTGCAAAATATTGTCAATAATTTCGTCTCCGGTCTCATTCTGCTTGCCGAACGCCCCTTCAAGGTCGGTGACTGGGTAGTGACCGGTTCCACGCAGGGTTTCGTGCGCCATATATCCGTGCGGGCGACCGAAATCGAAACGTTCCAGCGTCAGTCTGTCATTGTTCCCAATTCGGAATTCATCAATACGCCGGTCGGAAACTGGACGCACAGCAATACGCTTGGCCGTACCGAAATTGCCGTGGGTGTTTCCTATGATTCTGATCCACGACAGGTGATTACGATTCTGGAGGAAATTGGTGCGACCAATGAATCCGTCCTGCACAATCCGGCCCCGACAGTGGTCTTTACCGGGTTCGGTGCTTCATCTCTTGATTTTGAGCTGCGCGTTTTTGTCAGTGATGTCCTGTCTGGTGTGGTTGTTGGTTCAGACCTGAGATTGCAGATTTTTGAACGCTTCAAAAAAGAGGGAATCGAAATTCCGTTTCCCCAGTCAGATGTGCATCTCAAGTTGCCCGATGACGGCAATGAGACGATGGTGCAGGCAGCCAAGCAGCGCATGCAATCCAAAGCGCGTTCTGACAAGTCCCTGACCGATACCGAATTTTCCGCAAATGATGTGGAACCAGACGATTGATTCCGGTCTTTCAGGTCGATTGATCCGTGCCTATCCGCTTGACGCCCACACCCACTACATCTAGCTTGGCTTCAAACGGATAGGAGGTGACTGTGGACGTTCTCGACCGAGAGGACCTTCCGTT
>Ga0208648_1000048_pt1 | contig 114991 bp, 94 predicted proteins | sample AntAceMetag02UKL_FD_184772 | JGI IMG/M metagenome (GOLD analysis project Ga0208648, IMG submission 184772) | Saline lake microbial communities from Ace Lake, Antarctica - Antarctic Ace Lake Metagenome 02UKL (SPAdes) (version 2) | ecosystem: Environmental > Aquatic > Non-marine Saline and... | reverse complement strand
AATCTAAAAAGCATACCTCCATACGCTTTTGCTGAAATTTCAAGAAAGAAAAAAGCACTTCGTGAAAAGGGCAAGGATCTTGTTGATTTAGGAATTGGGGATCCTGACCTTCCAACACCAAAAGGAATAGTCTCAGCAATGTCTGATGCTATAAATGATAGCTCTACTCACAGATACCCTATGGATGCCGGGCGTCCGGACTTTAGGCAGGCATGGGCTGATTGGTGCAAAAAAAGATTTGGTATAAGCATAAGCGCCTCTGATGTTCAGGCGACACTTGGCTCAAAAGAAGGTCTTTGCAATCTTGCCCGTGCATTTGTCAACCCGGGGGACAAGGTACTTGTGCCGGACCCAGGATACCCGGGCTATGCAAACGGTGCTTGCTTACTTAGTGGCGGCATTCCAGTAAAGATGCCACTTCTTGAAGAGAATGGATACTTACCGGACTTATCTGCAATAAACGCCTCTGATGCTAAGGACGCAAAACTAATGTATATCAATTACCCGAATAACCCCACAGGAGCCGTTGCAGACAAGGCATTTTACAGTGATGTAGTTGATTTTGCAGAAGAAAATGAGGTAATCATAGTCTCTGATTTACCCTATTCTGAGATATACTTTGATAAGAAGAATAAGCCAATCTCATTCCTTGAGGTGCCTGGGGCAATGGATGTTGGAATAGAACTTCATTCATTCTCAAAGACTTACAATATGACAGGCTGGAGACTTGGAAGCGCGTATGGAAACCCAGAGATTGTTGCGGCCCTTTCAAAAGTAAAAGAGAATATTGATTCAGGAGTATTTGAGGCAGTGCAAATGGCAGGGATATATGCACTTACGAATTATCCTGAGGCGCCAGCTCTTGACGAGTATAATAAAAGGATGGATACCTTAGTTGCAGCATTTAACGATATCGGGATTGAAGCAAAAAAGCCCCCGGCAACCTTTTACTTATGGGCAAAAGTCCCGGCAGGGGAAACCTCAGCTTCTTTTGTAAATAAGGTAATGGAGGCGGCAAATGTCGTACTCACCCCAGGAACTGCATTTGGTGAATACGGGGAAGGATACTTCAGGGCGTCAATAACTTCACCCTCAGAAAGGATAATTGAGGCAGCCGAAAGAATACGCAACTTAAAATAAGATAAAGATGGAGCTAAATTTCACAAAGATGCATGGCACAGGAAACGATTTTATCCTTGTTGATGCACGCAGTTTAGATATTTCAGATTTAGAAGGAACCACACGAAAGCTTTGTGAGAGAAAGTTTGGTGTGGGTGCCGATGGGCTTATTCTGGTATTGCCTTCAGAAACCTGCGATTTTCGCATGCAGATAATAAATGCCGACGGCTCAGAAGCCGAAATGTGCGGAAACGGCATTCGCTGCTTTGCAAAATTCCTTTATGAGAAGGGAATAACCGAGAAGACAGAACTTAGCGTAGAAACATTGGCAGGAGTTATCAAGCCAGAGTTACTTGCAGACGGGCGCGTGCGAGTTGACATGGGAGAACCACGTCTATTGCGCGAAGAGATTCCAATGAACGGCCCAGATGGCGAGAAAGTCATAAACGAAGGTATAGAAATAGACGGCGAAACCATAAACATAACTGCAGTTTCCATGGGAAACCCACATGCGGTGACTTTTGTTTCTTCAACAGAATCGCACCCCGTCGAGGAAATAGGAACTGTAGTAGAAACTCACAAGCTTTTTCCGAAAAAGACAAATGTGGAGTTTGTTGAAATACTTTCAGACGAGGAAATCAATATGCGCGTATGGGAGCGCGGATGCGGCGAGACCCTTGCTTGCGGGACAGGAGCCTGCGCGAGTGCTGTTGCGTGTTCACTAAATGGCAAGACAAAAAGAAATATACGAGTAAACCTGATTGGAGGAACGCTTGAAGTAGTATGGGACAAAGAAACAAACCATATATTTATGACAGGCCCTGCAACAACAGTATTTGAAGGCACACTAAACAACATTTAATATCAAAAATGGAAATCCGCGAGGGTAAGATGAATCTTGGGGGAGTTTCTGCTGAAGAACTCGCAGAAGAATTTGGTACGCCGCTTTATGTTTATGAAGAAGATATCATTAGGGAAAAGTGCAAGCTTCTTTCAGACGCGATAGCATATAACCCAAAAAAGCTCCTTTTTGCATGCAAGGCAAATTCAAGCCTTGCTGTCCTTAAGGTGATTTTAAGTGAGAACTGGGGGGTTGATGCAGTTTCACCAGGAGAAGTTTTCCTTGCCCTCGAAGCGGGCTTTCCAAAAGAAGATATTCTTTTTACAGGCAACAATATGTCTGATTCTGAGATGGAATGGGTACATAAAAAAGGAGTGCTTCTTAATATCGGTTCCCTTTCGCGCCTTGAAAAATATGGGAAAGCATTCCCAGGAAGTGATGTCTGCGTGCGCGTCTGCCCGGATGTAAACCCCGATGTTCATCCTCACCTTAAAACCGGCGGCCTTGACTCAAAGTTTGGCATCTGGATTGGCGAAGCGCCAAAAATTCGCGAGATAGCTTCAAAGTACGATTTAAAGATAGTGGGCATACATGCACATATCGGAACAACAATAATGGATCTCGTCCCCTTTAAGGAGACAATGAATCTTGTCCTTAGCGCGGCAAAAGAATTTTCCGACCTTGATTTTGTAGATTTTGGCGGTGGAATTGGAGTTCAGTACAAGCCGGGCGAGCCAGAAGTCGACATAAAGGAGTTTGGACGCTTTGCGACTGAAAAGATGGAAGCCTTCTCAAAGGCATATGGCAAAAAAGTCGAGTATAGGATTGAACCCGGACGCTACTCGGTGTGTAGTGCAGGAGTTCTTCTCGGTAAAGTCAACACGATAAAAAAGAACCCTCAAAAGACCTTTATAGGTCTTGATGCCAATATGGCTCACTTAGTGCGCCCTTCAATGTACGGGGCATACCACCACATAGAAAATGCATCTAATATGGAATGTCAAAACGGCCCTCTTGAAACGGTTGATGTTGTGGGCAATATCTGTGAGACTGGCGACTTCTTTGCAAAGGACAGAAAGGTTGAGCACGCAGAAGAAGGCGATATAATTGCAATAGAAAACGCAGGCGCCTACGGATTTTCAATGGCCTCAAACTACAATTCCTTCCTCAAACCAGCAGAAGTCATGGTTTCAGGAGGCAAGGCGCGCCTTATTCGTGCGCGGGCGCCGTATGAAGCACTTTTAGAAGGGCAAATATACTAAGTTTTCCCATATTTTCGGATTTTTTCATTTTTATTTTATAAGCCTTAATTTACCCTTATATTTTACAACCGTAAAATTTACTTACGTAAAACAAACGATTAAGAAAATGCCCGGAAAAATAAAAGTAGCACTTATTGGTATTGGCAACTGTGCGAGTTCTCTTGTGCAGGGTGTCGAGTATTACAAGGATGTTGGAGATAGTGATGAGAGAGTACCTGGCCTTATGCATAACGTGCTTGGCGGATACAAGATATCAGACATAGAGTTTGTCGCGGCCTTTGATGTTGACAAGAGAAAGGTAGGAAAAGACCTATCTGAAGCAGTTTTTTCAGGCTCGAACTGCACAACAAAGTTTTCAGACGTCCCAAACTGGGGAATTACTGTCCAGAAAGGTCCGGTTCTTGATGGAATAGGTGAAACAGTACAGGATTCATTCCTTGTCGACCCGAAGCAAAACCCTGTTGACGTTAAAAAAGTTCTTAAAGAAACGGGGGCAGAAGTCGCCGTTGCCTACCTTCCAGTTGGCTCTGAAGACGGCATTCGTTGGTATGCGCGCCAGTGCATGGAAGCAGGCGTTGCTTTTGTAAACGCAATCCCGGTATTTATCCAGGATGAAAAAGAGCTTATCGCTGAATTTGAGAAAAAGAAGCTTCCGGTTATCGGAAGCGATATCAAAAGTCAGGTTGGAGCAACAATAGTTCATCGTGTCTTAACAAAACTCTTTGTAGACCGCGGTGAGCCACTAGCACATACTTACCAGCTTAATGTGGGTGGCAACACAGATTTTAAGAATATGCTTATGCGCTCACGGCTAAAGAGCAAAAGGATTTCAAAGACAAATGCGGTCCAAAGCCAGCTCCCACAAAGGCTTCCCGATGAAGATATCTATGTTGGCCCGTCTGACTGGGTACCGTGGCTTAAGGACAATAAGGTCTGTTTTATCAGGATGGAAGGCAAGCAGTTTGGCGACGTTCCAATGAACCTTGAGATGCGCCTTTCAGTCGAAGACTCTCCAAACTCGGCGGGAGTAATAGTTGATGCCATACGCTGCGCAAAGCTTGGTCTTGATCGTGGTGTCGGCGGAATGTTACTTTCTCCGTCAGCGTATTTCATGAAGTCGCCCCCCATACAATACCCGGATTCTCTTGCAAAAGAGATGGTCGAGGAATTTATAAGAGGCGAGCGCGAAAGATAAAATAAGACAAAAACAAAATGCTAAAGAATACTGGTACTGCAAACGGCTTTTCAATAAAAGTCGGAATCGCATTTGCAAAACTTGGTTTGTCACCTAACATGTGGACACTTATCTCCATATTGCCAGCATTCGGAGGCCTTATCGCGCTTTGTTACGGAAAGCTTCTTATTGGCGCTGCATTCTTTATTCTTGCAGGCGCAATGGATATGATAGACGGCGCTGTTGCCCGTGCGACGGGAAGGGCAACAAACTTTGGCGCGTTTCTTGACGGAGTGGTGGATAGATACATTGAAATACTGCTCTACATGGGTATCTTAATCTACACGTATGTGACACTTGTCCCAACAGAAATCCTTGGAATTCCAAACAGCATATGGGTTGCACTACTGATATTCGGTGCATTTATGACAACATTTGTTAAAGCCTATGCCGACCACAAAAGTGTAATAACAGACGAAAAGAAACTAAAGGCGATGGGTGGATTTATTGAGCGCGCCGAAAGACTTATTTTGGTCTATGCTGCGATGATACTTGGATACTTTGACCCAGCGTTTTTGGTATACATTCTGGCACTTACCGCAGTTCTTACAAACCTAACCGCAATCCAAAGAATAATTTATGCAACCCGTCACGCGGATACAAGTATCTAGTTTTCTTTAGTTGGCTACCGGACCTTCCCTATATCCGATATAAACAATTATTGCTACAACAAGGATAATTGCCACAAAGAGAGCAAGATCAGGAATGCCCTTTATTATGTTGCTTGCAAGCCAGAAAGGAAGTTCTTCATCGCTTTTTGTCGTGTTATTCTCAACAATCGTTTCATTGACAGTTTCATTTAGAGTCTCATTTAAGACAGGTTCTGTTATCTCAATGGACTCTGCGACAAAACTCCTTACAGTGACTTCAGCAAGTGCTGAATTTGAACCTGGAGTAAGAATGGCTATTCGTGCATACCCGTTTCCTGTGGGGGCCATAAGGAAAACAGTCACGTTTAGTGCTTCGTTTACAGCAAGATTAAATGAGTCTGATGACGATTCCATGCCTTCTACAAGGAAACTTAGGTCCGAGAAATCAACATTTCCTGTATTATTTATCTCAAGAGTGACTTTGCCCGGCAGTTCTGTAAATTCGAATAGCTCGTTTTCAAGCGGGGCAAGAATTTCAAGACCCGGGTTCTTTATGGCTCCAACAACATTTATTCGCAAAAGCTCACTGTCAAATGCGACATCATGGGATTCGCTGGCTTCTATACTTATGTCACGACCGCTAAATGTGAGGTTTTGACATGTAACCTTATACCTTGCTGATTCTCCGGGCTTGAGTGAATTTGGAGAGGTATCCCAGTCACAGTTTGTTGTGTTATAAACACTTTTTATGGTTATTTCCACACCCTCTAAGTCACCCTCACCAGTGTTTCTTACAACAGCATCAAAACTTGTGCTTATCCCCTCTTTTTCCACAATGGATATCTTCTTTTTTGGACTGATGATTTCCAGGTCATAATCAGGAGGCGTTGCGTCAAATGATGTTGATTCAGTAAACTCAGAACCGTCCTCACAAGAACCTGATATCTCAAAAGTGACTGTGGAAGTTTGCGTCCAAAGTCTTCCTGTCAGCGTTACTGTGAACTTTTTTGTAGCATTCTCAGCTATTGTCGCGCTAGTCGGTGAAACACTGCAGCTTATCGGGCTTGAACACTCAACGCTTGCAGAGACGCTTGCTGCGCCATCGCACTCGTTTTTCACTTCTATTCTTGCGACGTTTTTCCCGTTGACACCGACATCACCTTCATCTGTAATACTGACATCCCCGAGGCAAATGGCACTAAAAAGCAATACAAAAACACAAGAAATCATCAAAACTTTTTGTTCATTCATTTTATAATCACTGACAATCTTAGATATATTCTATACCAAAGTTGTCCTTCTTTGGCTTTTCCTTCTCTTTTGGCTTTGGTGTCGGGGGATGACCCGAAAGTTCACATGCTGCAGTCCATACATCATCAGGAGGGCGCGCTTCGCCCTTGGCTGGAACTACAACAGGTTCTTCTTTTACTTTTGGCGCGTCCCTAGGTTTTTCTCGGTTTATACCAATCAAAGCCTGTCGCTTGAATCTGCCCCTTGCAGAACCGCCCTTCCACTCTGGCAATGGATTAACATTAAGACCAGGCATATCTTTTCCGGTTTCAACCTTAGGCATGATGCCGCCAAATAAGTCATTGTTGCTCTTATCTATTACATTAGCAGTCTTTTCAAGTACCTCAAACTCTCCTTTGGGATATGGGGTTTCCTCCTTTATTGAAACAGGCCCTTCGGGCTCAATCTCAGCCGGGAGTTCAACACCGTCTACAAGCGGCAGTTCTCCGACTTCTGCAACAAGAATAAAAGAGTTATAGCCATCCCCAACATAGCTACATGACCATTCAATATCGTCAATATTAAGTTCTCTTCTCATTGAAGTGTTAAGCTCCCGCATCTCAAGAATGTCAAGTTCGCGAGGGCTTGATACTAGGGCAAGCGCCCTTTTTATCATAGGTTTTTCAGCATACATTCCAGCCTCGTTTATTGCCCCTTCAATAGCACGTTTAAGGCTGACTTCTCTTCCAGAAGTCACAATGAACTGCTTTTCGCCACAAAAGAATCTGCGAACACCATCTTCGCCAAGACTTGTATCACCAAGACCCATAACCGAATGGGAGATTAATAGAACCAGTTCGACAACAAGCCTGTTTACTTCTCTGAAAACATAAAGCATGGGCTTTCCCGAACTTCGTAGTTTCAAATTATTATCAATGATTAAAACGGCGTCTGCCTTTTTCCTCATGCGTTTTATTACCGAGTCTGCAAAGTCTGTTCCCATACCCATATTTGATGCGGGGTATATTGGGACAAATATTGTTGTCACACCCATGTTTTCACATGCTTCTGAAACAAATTCGGCAAGACAAGCACCAGTTTTCCCGCCAAGGCTCGCAATGATTATTGCAATATCAGCCCCCTCAAGTGCATCTTCTATTTTTTTGATATCGCGCGAAACAGCTTCTTTTACTTCAGAAGGCTTTCCATTCTTGCAAGCCACAGCCTGTCCGATATCTATCCTTTTTACACTTTCTGGAAGACCTGCAAAGTCGCGCTCATCTTTGTCTATAACACCTATCTCAAGACCTTCCGGTGCCATCTCAGCTAAGTTGCCTGCAATCTTACAGCCTGCGCCACCGATTCCAAAAACCGCTATTTTGGAGCAAGGACTCATATTAATGGATAAACTTGGTTTGGGTGTATATTTATCCAACAGTGGATTAAAAGCTTGGGCCTATAACAGAACTAATCCTTTATGCAGTCTAAGCATAACTAGCTTCGTTTAAAGGTCCCTCTCCTGACTTCCTTGAGTAGTCAATATAAGCCCGTATTTCAGATTCGTTTATTGACGGCCTGACTTTTCCAAGAGCAGACAGGAAATGTTTGTTTGTGACCTTTTCACTTTTTTCATCCATTGCCGCATACGCAGCCTCTCTACATACCGCTTCAATATCTGCTCCGCTGTATCCTTCAGTAAGTTCAGTAAGTTCTGAAAAATTGACTTTCTGGACGGGCATCTCCCTTGTATGGACTTTAAAGATATTAAGGCGTGCCTCTTTATCAGGAGATCCCACGAGAACAAGCTGATCAAATCTTCCAGGTCGCATAAGCGCCCCGTCAACAAGATCCGGTCTGTTTGTCGCGGCAAGGACTATTACATTTTCCAGTTCTTCTATCCCATCCATCTCTGTTAAAAGCTGGTTTAATACGCGGTCGCCAGCGCGGCTATTGTCAAATCCACGCTTTCCTGCCAAGGCATCAATCTCATCAAAAAAGATTACACACGGCGCCACCTGTCTTGCTTTCTTAAAGATGTTTCGTATGGCCTTTTCACTCTCCCCAAGCCACATACTAAGAACTTCAGGTCCCTTTACTGAGATGAAATTAGCTTCACTCTCCCCGGCAACAGCTCTTGCAAGAAGCGTCTTTCCACATCCTGGGGGTCCATATAAAAGCACACCGCGCGCCGGTTTTATACCATATTTTTTGAAAGTTTCAGGCTCGCGTATCGGTTTTTCGACAACCCGAGTAAGATTATTTTTTACGTGTTTTAAGCCACCAATATCTTTCCAGGAACAAGAGGGCGTCTCAACAAGAACCTCGCGCATTGCAGAAGGCTCTATATTCTTTAATGCTTCATCAAAGTCGTTTTTTGTAACTATGAGCTTCTCAAGCACATCATCTGGAATCTCTCCCTTCTCAAGGTCCATTTCGGGAAGGAGTCGCCTGAGGACGCCAAATGCGGCTTCCTTACAAAGTGCTGAAAGGTCTGCCCCGACAAAACCATGGGTAGTTGCCGCAATCGCATCGATTTTTACATTCTTTGCAAGAGGCATGCTGCGAGTATGAATCTCAAGTATCTCGCGTCTTCCTGCTTTGTCAGGAACTCCGAGTGATATCTCACGGTCAAATCGCCCAGGGCGTCTAAGGGCGGGATCTAATACGCTTTCCCTGTTTGTTGCGCCTATAACCATAACATTCCCACGGCTTTCAAGACCGTCAAGAAGAGTTAGAAGCTGAGCGACTATTCTTTTTTCGACTTCACCCTGGACTTCTGAGCGTTTTGGTGCAATGGCATCAATCTCATCAATGAATATCACCGACGGTGCACTCTCTTCTGCATCCTTAAAGACTTTCCTTAGATTCTGTTCTGATTGCCCATACCACTTTGATACTATTTCAGGACCATTGAGTACGACAAAGTTAACATCAATCTCTGAAGCTACAGCCTTTGCAAGAAGCGTCTTTCCAGTTCCCGGTGGCCCATATAAAAGAACACCTTTTGGTGGTTCAATACCAAGTTTTTTAAAGATTTCAGGATGCTTCATGGGAAGCTCAACCATTTCCCTGATCTTTTTTATCTCCGAATCAAGACTGCCTATATCCTCATAAGTTATTTTTGGCATGGGACGCTCTTCTTTTGAGCCAGAGCCAAAAGCACTACTCCCAACCTTTGTCCTTTCTGTTATACTTACAATTCCTGAAGGAACAGTTTTTGTAACAACAAAAGGTATTGTGGAGCCAAGAACCCCGACAACTATTCTGTCGCCTTCAACAAGAGCTCTCCCCTGAAGCCTGTGTTTTAAGTATTGGGTAAAATTGCCAGATATTTTGACTTTTTCTACAGGAGCAAATTCAACGCTTTCAGCCTCCTGGGGATTTGCACGCTTGATGAGAATGCTATCACCCATCGAAACGCCGCAATTGTGTCTGACAAAACCGTCCATACGAACAACATCAAGTCCATCATCCTGTGGATGACCTCGCCAGGCAACGGCAGTAGTCCTTCTTTTACCGAGAACCTCGACAACACCCCCACTTGCGATTCCAAGGGACTCCATAACATCGCCGCTGATACGCACGATACCGCGCCCGACATCAGTTCTGAAAGCCTCTGCTACCTTTAGTTTAAAAACCATTTGTCTCTTGTATTATTATTCAGACATAAGACTAAAAAACAATAGCCCAACAATCTTTTTACCTTCAAGCCCCAAAATTAAAGAGAAATGGATGAGGGACTTTCAGTCAAGGAACTAACAAACTTTTTGCCAAAGACAATTTCCCAGATATATGGGGAAGCGGCATCAGGCAAGACAAATATCTGCATGCTTGCGGCAATAGAGTGCGCAAAATCTGGCAAGCGCGCAGTTTTCATTGACAGCGAAGGCTCATTTTCAACAGAACGCTTTAAACAACTGACAAAAAGCGATACCCAGGAGCTTCTAAAATCAATATTGATTGCAGAACCGGCTGATTTTGACGAGCAAAAGATTGCAATAGGGAAAATTCAGGATTTATGCATAGATGGCAACGTCGGTCTTGTCATAGTGGATTCACTAGTTTCACTTTATCGCCTTGAAATGTCATCAGGAGAAGACGCATACAGGACAAACAGGGAGCTTTCCCGCCAGCTCGCCCTTCTCTCTAAGATTGCAAGAAAGTATAAGATTCCAGTAATTGTTACCAATCAAGTATATTCTTCATTTACAAAAGGCGACTCCAAAGACAATAAAAGCGAAGTCGTTCCGGTTGGCCGCGACGTACTAAAATACTGGACAAAAACAACAATAAAACTTGAAAAGGAAGGGACATCGCGCCGAGCAACCCTAACTCGCCACCCGACAAAAAAAGAGGGCGCATCATGTATCTTTAAAATAACGAATGACGGACTGGAAAATGAAAGTTTTATTGATAGTTGCCCCGAGTGATTTCAGGGACGAAGAATATTTCGACACAAAAGAGGAACTGGAAAAGAAAGGAATAAAAGTAGTTAGCGCAAGTACAAAAAAAGGAGAGCTAACGGGAGTTCTTGGGGGTCGCGCTGAGGCAAGTATCACTCTTCCAGAACTTAATGTTGATGATTACGCAGCTATCGCCTTTATCGGAGGCGGGGGATCTTCAGTATTTTTTAAAGACCAAAACGCCTGGTCGATTGCAAGGGATGCTAAGGAAAAAGGAAAGATTCTTGCCGCGATATGTATCGCCCCAACAACTCTTGCAAACGCAGGAGTCTTAGATGGCATAAAAGCGACTGCATGGCCGTCCCAAGAAGGCTCACTAAAAGAGCATGGAGCCATTTGGACGGGAACTGAGCTAGAAGCAGATGGCAAGATAATCACGGCAAATGGCCCGGGTGCGGCAAAAGCATTCGGCCAAAAGATAGCAAGCAGTTTAACAGAATGACAGAAGATGAGTGGATTCAGGTTAGAGACGGCGTTCGCAGAAAGCCTCTTGCCAGATACGAGGAAAAGAAGATGCAACTGGATATAATCGAGATTGCCCCGAACCTATCCGACAAGCCACATTACCATGATGATATCGAATGGGTGTATGTCTTAGAGGGCGAACTCGAAGATGAAAAAGGAAAACATAAAAAAGGCGATTTTTTCATAAACAACACAACAGATGTCCACGCGCCCGTTTCAAAAACCGGAGCTAAACTTCTTTGTTTTTGGTGTGGCAGTACAAGTCCTGTCAAAGATTGAATAAAGCTTCTAGACTTTTAAGATGAGGTAGTTTGTGTTTCCGAGGAATTTTTTGTCAATAACGCCCCGTTCTTCAAGTTTTGCAACTATTCTTGATACCTTGACTTTATTAAAACCTGAAAGCACGACAAGATAGTTCTGTTCGATTTTACCGTTGTTTTCAAGGAGTATCTTTATGACTGTGCGTTCGTCTCCGGGGAGAACCTTAAGCACACGCTCAAGCTCTGCTTTACCTCTTGAAGACTGGAAAAGTATTGCGACAAAAGCCCCCGCAACAAATGCGACAATTGTTATTAAGTATACCTCAAATGAGAGCTCTTCTCCAGTCTCTACACTATAACTCCCGCTTATCCAAGCAAAGATTATAGCAAGCCCGAGAAGCGTTGCAATCCCTATTGCAAGTTTTTTTTCAGATATCTCCATTTATGATTTATGAATCTTTTTTTATTTTCTTCTCCGTTGTTTTTACAGAAGTTCCTATATCCTTTTTTATCTCTTCAAACTGTGCCTTTGAGATTCCCCCTGTCGCATATCTCTTATTGAGTATGTCAAGAGGGCTTTCCCCGCGGTGCAATTTTGAGGAAGCTTCTTGTTTTTTGAATATCCACCAAAGAACCACGACTGCCGCCACAATTATTATCAGTTGTATTATGAGTATTGCATAAGGAGTTGGGCCCCCTCTACCGATGAACAAGAATTCACCGCCATTGCGTTGCGAGCCCATCACAGCTTTGGATACCACCTCAATTTGCTCTGCTCCAACGTTTATAAGGTTTCCTATTATTGTCATTGTTTTGTTATTTTTTAATTTTTCGGGTTAAAAGCAGACTACACTCTAACCTATTCTTATTTTGTCCGAAACAGGATAACAGTTTTCTTGTCACCAGCTAAAAATTCCTGAAACCGAATCCTGATTTAATGAAACGCGTATGTCAGTTATTCCTTAAGCAAAAGCCGGTTTTTTGCAAATTCCGGTTCAAGTGAAAGAATGAATGCCGCCGCTTTTGGTCCGCGATCTTTTCCAAGAAGTGTGATATAGACGGATTTAAAGAGTTCAGGCGGCTTTAGGTCGTTTTCCTTAGCTATCCCAAACATTCCCTTGGCAAATTCCTTTGCTTCCCATGAGTTCTTTTGACCAAGAAGACCTGCAATATCTTCGAGAGCTTTTTTCTGACTGGGGGATAAAGCAAAAGCCTCCTTTGGAATCTCCTTTTGAATTGTTATTGCGTCCCCATGTTCTTTGCCCCAGGTTCCTGCAAGTGGCAATAGGGCATCAGTCCGTTCATTTGGCGTGTATCCAAGTCGCAAAAGTACTTCGTTTGCGTGCTCTAAGTTTCCCCCTCCAACCTGCCAAGCAAGAGAGCAGATAGAGTAAGGCGCCCTTGCTAGGTATTCTTTTGCAGGCGCGTGCGGTAGTGCCGCCTCATAAAGGCATTTTATATGCTCTGTAGCGCTGCCACCGTCTTTAAGTCCATAGTAGACACGTTCAATCTCATCAAGCTCATCTAATAGTCGGGGGACGTCGTCCCACTTAAAGTCGCGTGTCTTTGTAATCCTTTTTAGGAAAAGAAGACGCAATGCTTCAGGTGGAGCAATTCTTAACCAGTCCTTTGGATAAACGACGTTTCCAACTGACGCACTCATCTTATCGCCCCCACCGATTGTTATGTATTCATAGAATATCGGGGTTATTGCAGGGTAGCCGACAACATCCTCGCAGATGTGGGCGTTAACAAAAAATGCGCTATTTGGAACAATGTATTCCTTCCCCGCACCCTCTGCTACAACATCCCATCTCTTCCACTGGCATGCCCACTCGCTTTTCCAGACAAGCTTTCCGTTCTTGCCTTTGGGTTCAACTTCACCCTCATAACCGCAGCCAAGGGCCTTTTCCTTCTTAAAATCATAATCGACGCACTTATAGGCAACCTTTCCAGTCTCAGGATTATAGCCAGTCACTTTTGTCGTCATTATCTTGCCGCAGTTCTCACAGACTACCTGATAAGGCGTCCAGTCTGGGGCAAGTGGCTCACTCTTAAAGCCGTTTATTATCTCACGCACATGTGCAGTATTGTCAAGGACGTTTTTTATAGAATCGTCAAAATTTCCCTTGATATATTCTTCCCGCATGGAATATTTTGTAGGCTCTTCCTCCACAAAATCCGAGAAGATATTAAAGAATTCCTGAACGTGATGTTCAGCATATGTTTTATGGCATCCGAATGGATCTGGTATATCAGTAACAGGCATTCCAATATACTCACGGTAGCTTTCAGGGACGCCCTTTGGAATCTTCCGCAAGGGGTCCATATCTTCTGCGACATAGATGAGTGTCGAATCAATACCCTGCTTTTGAAGGGCACGGTGTACGGCTTCACCCCGTATGATATCAGTAAGTCGCCCGATATGAAGAACTCCAGAAAGTGAAGATGATGTTTTTACAGTCGGATGTTTTGGAAGCACATATTCCTTATCCGAATACAGGTAAGTCTTGCGGTTTATTATTTCGCTTGCGTATTTGTCCGCCCAAAAAAGAGCATCACTGGCTTCTTTTTCACATGCCTTTGAAATTCCTTTAGGGGTTTCCATTTTTATAAAAAAGTAAAAATAAAGAAAAGAAGGCTTAGAGGTAACCCTTTGCCTTTAGAAGCTCTGCGTTAAGAATTCCTCCGCCAGCAGCACCTCTAATTATGTTGTGGGAAAGGCCCACAAAGCGCCAGTCAAAGACATTACACTCGCGCAGGCGTCCGACAGTTACTGCCATACCCTTATCAGTATCACGGTCAAGGCGCGGCTGAGGCCTGTTTTCTTCCTCGCGATAGATTATCGGCTGGCTTGGCGCAAACGGAAGCTTTAAGTTCTGCGGTTCTCCCCTAAAACCCTTCCAGATTGAAAGTATCTCTTCTTTTGAAGGCGAGTTCTCAAACTCAACTGAAACGCACGCCGTGTGCCCGTCAAGGACAGGAACACGGTTACAGTGAGCAGAAATATCAATACCTTGTGCATATGAGATTTTATCCCCATCAACCTTACCGAGTATCTTTAGCGGTTCACGCTCGCTTTTTTCCTCTTCGCCACCGATGTAAGGAACTATGTTATCAATTGCGTCCCACGAGGCAACACCAGGGTAACCTGCACCTGAAACTGCCTGAAGGGTAGTTATGATGACCTTCTTTAACCCAAATTCCTTGCCCAAGGCAAAAAGTGGGGTCATGTAACTTTGAAGCGAGCAGTTTGGCTTAACTGCAATAAAGCCATTATCCCAGCCGCGGTTCTTCTGCTGAATCGGAATGATGTCTGCATGTTCTGGATTTACTTCAGGGATTATCATAGGAACATCTGGAGTGTGCCTGTGCGCACTCGCGTTTGATACAACAGGGATTCCCATCTCTGCGTATTTGTGCTCAAGCTCTTTAGCAGGCCCCGAACCAAGGGCAGAGAAGAGAAAATCGCAATCTTTAGCTTTGGCTAGGTCTGCTGCATCTTCTACTACAATGTCCCTGACATTTTCAGGGATGTCTTCTTGCATATGCCAGCGACCGGAAACGGCCTCCGCGTATTTTTTCCCCGCACTTCTGGGGCTCGCGGAGACGAATGTGACCTCAAACCAGGGGTGGTCCTGAAGCAAAGTTATATACTTCTGACCTACCATTCCAGTCCCCGCGAGGACACCGACTTTTAACTTATCCATTTTGGCGTTTTAGCTAATTTTTATTGATTTTAGGGAAATACCCAAATCATAAAAAAAGAAAATAAATTATTTTTTACTTTTCTCAAACATAAGCTTGAGAATCTCATAGACTGCATCAAGGTTAGCGTAGTCGACAAATACCATAATCTGGCTTTTTGACGTCGTTATCTCCTTGATGTTTATTCCAGCCTCAGCAATTGCTCCCGTGATTTCTCCAAGGGCGCCAGGCTCGTCAAGAAAATCGGGGCTTGTAACATAAGCCAAGCCAATTTCTTTTGCGCCAGCTACTGAGATTGCATGCTCATCCTTTAGGACAAACTCATGAAGCTCCTTTGTCGCTTCTTCAATCTTGTCTTCAAGAATGAAATAGCTCATTGAGTCGGGAGCCACAGTTATCCCCCAGATGTTTATTCCAAGGTCGCCAAGTATCTCGCTAGTCTTTGCAAGAAGCCCGGGGTAATCTATTATTTCCTTGCCCGCAACAGTAACACTGCCAAGAGCTTTTTCCATTTTTGAAACAGATACTTCCATAAATTCTCCTTTTATCTCCGTACCATCGGCCGAAAGGTCCATATGGCGGTTGTTAACAATTTTTAGAGTGCATTTGTCTCCCTTGTAGAGAAGAGAGTCCCATTTCATTACCTTTGCTCCTGCAATCGCAAGATCCCAAAGGACCGAGACATCGATTTCTGGCACAAGCTCGGCGTCGTCAACGACACGCGGGTCGCCTGAATAGACTCCATCAACATCAGTAACTATTATGACTACATCAGCATCAAGACAGTTCCCAAGCATTACTGCCGTTGTATCACTGCCTCCGCGTCCTATTGTAGTTATGTTACCTTCATCATCAGTGCCAAGGAAGCCACAAACTACAGGGATTATTCCTTCCTTAATCAGCGGCTCAATCTTCTCTTTACATACCGCTTTTGTTGCGTCAATATCGATATTTGCGTTTGTGAATTTTGAATCTGTCCTTGTTGGCCACTCGTCTGAGGAGGGGTCTATGAACTTCGCCTTCTTTCCAAGCGACTCTATTGATGATGCAAGAACGCGCACTGCCGTGCGCTCCCCCATTGCAGCCACCTCGTCTTTCTGTTGTGCTGTGAACTTTCCTTCAGTAGAAAGGGTAAGAGCCTCGAGAAGACCGTTAGTGGTCTTACCCATGGCTGATGTTACAACGATAAGTTCATTTCCGCGCTCTGCTTCCTTAACAATGCTTCGCGCAGCATTTCGCACCTTCTCTCCGTTTCCAACGGACGTGCCTCCGAATTTTACTACAATTCGTGCCATTTCTTTATCTTGACCCCTAAAAGCCTCTTATATTGCCGTTTTTATTATAAAAGCACAAAAAAGGAAGCTAAACAGGAATAAATCCCGGACATAATGGAAATTCATATATTGCGTCTTTCGCACCGAGCAGAGCGCGACAAGCGCGTGACAACACATCTAGGTCTCGTGGGTCGTGCATTTGGCGCAGAAAAAATACTTATTGGAGGGCAGCGTGACCCCCACCTTGCAGAATCTTTAATGAAAATTGTAGAACGATGGGGTGGGGATTTTTCAGCAGAGTTTGTCAAGTCTTGGCGCTCTACATTAAAGGAATATAAAGAAAACGGATGGGTTATTGCCCACCTGACAATGTATGGCATGCCAGTGCGGGAAACCGCCCCAAAAGTCGCAAAAAAGGCGGGTCCAGACGGCAAGGTTTTAATCGTTGTCGGGGGCGAAAAAGTGCCCTTTGAAGTGTATGAATCCTCTGACTTTAATGTTGCCGTCACATCACAACCGCATTCTGAGATTTCGGCACTTGCAGTCTTTCTTGACAGGCTCCAAAACGGTTTGGAATTTGACAAGGATTTCCCGGACGCTAAAATTGCAATAAAGCCTTGCCAACAAGGCAAGGATATACTCACACCGTAGGCTTATTTTCTAAAAAGAGGAATAGAAAAATAATAGCCCCACTTCCCCTATTTTTAAGTAGTGTCCTTCAAACTAATAACACTATGGGGGCAAGAGACGAAACCATCTCTCTCATACTTTATGAGATGGTGGGCAATGAAGGAATAAAGGTGATTAGATCCCTTTCAGCACCTTCAACAGATCTTATGATTCAGGAACGAACACAAATTCCGATAACCCGCGTGCGCGCCACATTAAATTTACTCCATAAACACAACATCGTTTCTTATGACTCAGACCGCGATGCAGAAAAAGGCTGGTTCAAATACACATGGGTTCTTTGCGAAGAGCACATACATCCAAGCACCATAAACCATGCAACATCTAAACTCATGCGCCTCAGGCGCGAGCTCCAGGAGATATCCGATTCTACTTTCTTCAAGTGTGAGAATGAGTGTGAGAGGATAACATTTACTGAAGCATACGACAACAATTTCCGCTGCCAGAAATGCAATGCCATGCTTAAACCTGTAGATCCGATAGCAGAAGGGCGCGAGATAAAAAAAGAGATGGAGGAAATAAAAGCAATGCTTGAGCTGATAGGCCCTTTACCTTCTCGCCTTCAAAATGCTTGATGAAAAATCAGGCAGAAAACTTCTTTTGGAGCAAGGAGCCTGCCCAGAAGTCATGGCACATTCGGAGGCAGTTTTGAAATCCTGTCTAAAGACCGTCTCAAAGATAAAGAAGACAAATCCCAGCCTCAAAATCAATCTGACACTAGTTAAAGCTGGCGCGCTCCTCCATGATATTGGAAGAGCTAAGTCCCATGGCATAGACCACGGTATCGTGGGTGCCGAAATAATGCGCTCAATGAAAAATGGAGGTCCAGATGACGTTAATTTTGAGAAGATAGCAAGAATATGCGAAAGGCATCTTGGCGCAGGAATATCAGAACAAGAAGCTGAAAAAATGGGACTTCCTCCGGGGCGATATGTTCCAAAAACAATAGAAGAGAAAATAATAGCTTATTCAGACAATCTTGTCGATGATGATACTTTGATGGATGCGTCTTGGGCTCAGGTAGATTTTGAGAAAAAACACGGAAAAAGAAGCGAGCCTGCAAAAAGAGTACGTGAACTAAACAAGTTCTTTTCGGGTCTTATGGCTTAAACAAGCGAGAAAAGATAAAGGCCCGCTAGAACCGAGCATAAGAACGACGCGCCCCAGGCACCTTTACTCCAGTCTATTACTTTCTTTCCGTCAAGTGGGGGAATAGGGAGCAAATTGAATACTGCAAGAAGTATGTTGATATAGGCCCCCGCAAGCCAAAAGGAACCTCCAAGCAATATAAACACTCCTGCAAGGGCAAGGTTTGCAAGAGGTGCCGCAAGAGATATCTTGCCGATGTCAGCGACTGTGGCTGGACCGTAAGTAACAACATAACCCGGCGCCGCAAATATGAATTTCCCCTTTGTTATCAGTGCCATAGCAAGAACAAGGACAAGACCAATCAGCCAGATTTTATATGTAGACTTAAAGCCCATCTTTTGGGCAACAAGCTTGTGGGCAATTTCATGCACAGCAAAACCAAGGGCAACTCCAAGGATTAGGCCAGAGTCGCTTATTCCAAATACTGAAAAAGCGAATATTACAGTTAGTATTGAGATAAGAACAGATGCTATTTCAACATAGCTAAAGGATATCGTGGGTTCTTCCTGTGGATATTTCCAAGGGCTGGGTCTTCGGAGGGTCTGCGGCCTTTGCGGACTGACTTTTGGCATGGGTACGGGCGCTCTTTCCATATCTTAAATTATACAGCTATTGCTACTTATACTTATAAGCGGGTGCCTGGAGAATTTCTCCTTGTAAGAACTTAGAAGTAAAAGCCTAGCTCTTTCGCTTGCATCTTGGGGAGGTGTCATTCCTCCGTGAAGTTTGTCCGTATCCGCAAGAAGCGCATTTCTTCTTGCCGACATGATAACTCTTCTCGCCACAGCGTGCACAGACTTTGTGCCCGTGCGTCTTTCTTGGCTTCCTTTGTTCTGGAGCTTCAGTCATTGCGGGTAATTTGAGTAGTGTAATATAAAAAGGTCTCTTGTTTTTGCCCTTAAAACCGGCAAAATTCTAGATTACTCTGTCAACAAAGGATTTTGCATCAAAAATCTCAAGGTCGTCATAACCCTGCCCCATTCCCAGAAATATTATGGGTTTTTTTGTTATATAGCTTACAGACAGCGCAGCTCCACCCCTAGAAGCATCACACTTTGTGAGTATGCAGGCATCAATTCCAATCTTATCTGAAAATTCACGACCTTGGTCAACAGCATCATTTCCACAAAGGGCATCACCCACAAACACTTTTAAGTCTGGCTGGTTGACTCTTACTATCTTTTCCATTTCCCCCATAAGGTCTGAATCTGATTGCATTCTACCTGACGTGTCGGCAAGCATCACGTCAATTCCCTGGGCTTTTGCGTGCTCTATTGCATCAAAGACAACGGCCGCGGCGTCGCCCCCGCGCTGATGGTGAATCATTTTTACATCATGCCTTTTTGCGTGCTCGCCAAGCTGCTCTTGCGCGCCGGCTCGGAAAGTATCGCCTGCCGCAACAACAACACTCATTCCCGAATCCTGAAGCATCTTTATGATTTTTGAAATAGTTGTCGTCTTTCCAGAACCGTTTATTCCGAAAAATACTATCTTTACAGGCTTATCCTGTGATTTGATAAAATCCATAAAGTCAAGTTTGCCCCCAGATTCAAGTATCTCAACAAGAGTCTCCTTAAATATCTGCCTAATCTGACCTTTTGGATCTTTGAAAGACTCGCTTCCAAGCCTTTCTTTTAGCCTTTCTGTTATCACCTCAGCGACTTCCAATGCAACGTCGCTTGAAAGAAGTCCCATCTGAAGGTTCCACGTGATATCTTCAATTTCTGACTCTGAGAGCTTTGCGCTTGCGCCAAGGCTTGTTTTGAGTTTGGACCTAAATCCGATTTTGACTTTCTTTTCAACGCGCGAATCGGCATCACGCGTGAATTCCTCTGTCGCATCAATACTTTTTCGCAAGGCGAGGTCTTCAGGCTCTTTTTCAGGAAGGGGAGTTTCTACTTCTAACTCTTCCTCAACAATTTCTTCCTCTGGAAGTTCCTCTATCTTCTCTTCTACTTTTTCTAAGGCTTCATCCTCAGCCTTCTTAAAGAGCTTTTTTAGTCCCCCAAACATTTTATTAACCGCAAGACTTTGCCGGGCTATTTTATTAAATCATAAGACTTTACAACCGAGTATTTTGGACCTGAAGCGGAAAGCTCGCTTGCCATGAGTTCAAAGGAAGATACTTCAAACTCGCCAAAAATAGTTTTCTCATAACGCCCCAACAAGTCATCAAGAAGCTCTTTTTCAGGAGGGCATTTCATCCTTGCAATTGTCGCATGTGACGAGAATTTATCATCCCCCGGAAAATCGCGGAGGGTTTCTTCGATTTTGTCGTGCAAACCCATTATTTCGGTCTCCCCGTCTGAGATTCCTGCCCAAAGCACCCTTGCCCGTGAAATATTCGGAAAAAGCCCCAGACCCTCTATTTTCACCTTAAATGGTGCCACCCCTCGGACATCCGATATTTGTTTCTTTACTGTAGATGCGTCGTATTCACCAAGGAATTTAAGAGTCAGATGCAGATTTTCCTCTGAAACAGGCTTTATACTGCCAGAACGGGGTAGTTCAATCGTGCAAAGTCTCTTTCTTATCTCATCCGGAATACTAATTGCTACAAAAAGCCTCATATCTTTTTAACATTAGGGTATTAATTAATCATTAAATTATGAACCAAAAAGGTCAGACTGCACTAGAATATATGCTAGTTTCTGTAATCGCGCTAATTGTCGTTATTGCAATTCTCACTTTCCAGCAGGGCTCAACAAAGCAAATATCTCAGCAGGCAATAAGCTCAAAATCGTGCATATCCTGCCAGACAAGCCCGGAAAAATGTACGCCAGGTGAGTTATACGAATGCGACCTTGACCCAAACGATGCTGGAATTTGTGAGAGTGGCGACACAAAGACAATAATCCATTCAGGAGAAGAAATAATCCTAAATTGCGACGGAGATAGCGGTAATTGGGAAGTTCCTATGCCCTAAATGCCATAACGAAAAATAAATGAAAGATAAAGCTCAAACATCACTGGAGTACCTGCTCATAATTGTCGTTGTCCTCGGGGTCATAACAGCAGTCTTTGTATTCATCCAAAGTTCAAGCGAAGAAGCAAAAAACATCTCATCTGAGAATATAGACTGTTCAAAATGCCAAGTTGATAAGGCTTACCGGACAGAAAACTTGGGACTATGCAACACGACTTGTCACATAGATTCAAGCCGCAGGGAATGTTCGCCTGGCGAAACTTTTGAGTGTGACACTGGACTTTTTGGAATTTGTGCACAAGGCGAAGAGAAATGCACAACCTCTCTTTTTGTTGGCCCATGCGAACCAATCAATTTTCCGGTAGTAGAGATATGTGATGACGGCCTTGACAACGATTGCGACAATTTAACAGACTATGATGACGATGATTGTGCAACAGCCTGCCCGGCAGGAATGGATGGTCATGGAACGTACGCAGAACCCTGTTTAGTAGAAACGCCAACAGATTTGCAAGCAATTTGTGAAGTTTCCAATTTCTCATATTTAATAATACAGGACATTGACCTTACAGGAATTTCATGGCAGCCGTTATGCACAGAAGCTGACCCGTTCCAGGGAGTTCTTGATGGGGATGGAAATTCTATAACTAACTTGAATGTGGATATAGCAGGCAACAATGCCGGACTCTTTGCTTTCTTGGAGGGCGAGGTAAAAGATATTCTCTTAGAAAGCGTATCAGTTAAGGGAGAAGAATACGTCGGCGCCCTTGCCGGAAACGCAAATGGCGCGAGCATAACGTCTGTTTTGATTTCTGGGTCTACAAGCAGTTCTGCAAGTGCAACGATAATAGGTGGCTTCTTTGGTTATGACAGCAGCTCTACAATATATGAATCCTCATATTCTGGAACAGTCAGTGGTGAAGAGACTGGAGGTATTATCGGTGAGGCTCATAGCTCACAGATTTCTGACTCATACTTTTCAGGGACAGTGACCGGTCCAAGCAATGCAGGTGGATTTATCGATAAGTCTTACAGCTCAACGATATCCAACTCATACTTCTCAGGGGAGGTTACTGGCTGGAATTCAGGTGGCCTTATCTATGAAGATGAGTCTTCCTCAGTAATTAACTCTTATGTGACAGGGACTGTAGAAGGATGCAGGGTAGGTGGTCTGATATATGATGCGAGCGGTTCGAGCATACGGGGTTCATTTGCAATACCCACATTCCAAAATAGGTTCAGTTCGACTATTTGTACATTCAAGGCCGGAGGTATAGCTTATAATAAAGACGCTGGAACGACAATTGCGGATTCATACTGGTTGGATATTGACACAAATGCCCCAAATGACTGCTATAATGGGGGGAACGAGGGATGCCACAAGATGACAACGACAAGTGTGTTTAAGAACTACGCGTATTACCCAATCAACAGCTGGTCTTTCCCGCCATGGGACGCATCGTGCAACGAGCAGGAGTACCCAAGGCTACTCTGGCAGGGAGACTCATGTACGCCAGTGACTCCAGTTGGTGATGATGAATGTTTTGTCTTTGAGGCGTGTGTTGACGGACATGATTCTATCCTGATGAATGATGGCAAATTGACAATAGCTCATCATGATAAAGACCGCATAGGCGCACATGGTGGTTGCCCAGCTGCGTATAGGGGAGCCATATACATTGACGGTGTGAAAGAGTCTTATGTTAACCCATATAACATGCAATATGATATCCCGATACTTAGTATGACCTCATTCTCGCGCTTGCAATGCCGCGGTAGTGTTAATGCAATCGGTGGGGGACTATCGATAAATGACCCTGCAGGAGGCCCTTATATATATAAAATAGGTATATGTGGCGCGCCAGTGCAGCCGTTGACTTTAGAAGATGGATTAGTCCTTTATTTGCCGTTTGACGACCCGTCAAACCCGGGCGAGGGAGTAACGGACCATGGTACTACATCAACAGATGGGATGTGTAGCTACGCAAGAGAGTTTGACGGTAGCAGTTACCTAAGTAAATCATTTAGCCAGCCTTCTGTCTGGACAGCTTCTGTCTGGGTGAAAACCGAAGCGTTGCCTGCAGTAGCCTCATTTGTAACTTTTGAGAATAACTACGCCATGGACTTACAAGTCCTTTCCACCGGCGCATATCGATTGCAAACCGCACAAAGCAATTGGATTGACACTCCAGATACATATTCAGCTAACACATGGCATCATGTTGTTTATGGGTATGACGGCTCAGATGCTTTTATCTATGTTGACAACGAGTTTGCATTTTCAGCCCCACGGGCAGGTGCAATAGGCAATTCACTGGAAATTGGTCGCCGAATGGGTGAATATTATTTCACTGGGGCACTTGATGAACTGCGGGTTTACAATCGTGTGCTTTCAGAAACTGAAATAGACGAACTTTATTATGAATGTAAAGACAGTTTATCAAAGAATCAGGTTCTTTATTTACCATTTAACGACCCCGACGATATCAAGGGAGATTCCGTTCCAAGTGATTTTGAGGGAGATATTACAGACTACGGCACAATCTCAACAGACGGAACGTGTAGCTACGCACGAGCGTTTGATGGGGGTAGTGATTATATTGAAATATCAAATACCGATGAGTTCGATTTTGGTACGGGCAACTTTAGCTATTGTTTCTGGTTTAACCAGATGGCATCAACAACAGACCAGGTGGCCCAACTCCTCAGTAAGCGGGATGAGAATGCAGGAAACTTCGAAGCACAAATATATAATGGAGTTCTAACATTCCTAGCGGGCAATGATATGAATGATATTATACCTCGCACGGACGCTGATGTTGAAATAAACACAAATAGATGGTATCATCTATGTTTTGTTAGGGAAAATGAGGTAGCCAATGCATACTTAGATGCTATTGAGACAGCGTCTTTTGCTTCGGTTGGAAATATCAATTCTGAATCTAATCTATTTATCGGAAGGGATCCACACCACGCGAGTGGCAATCTTGCAGAGTTTTTTAATGGCGTGATTGATGAAATGAGATTTTGGAATAAGGCGTTAACTACATCTGAAATAGATGAGCTTTATGATGAATGTAAAGACAGCGCTTCAAAGAATACAGTTATCTACCTTCCATTTAATAATCCTGATAATGTGCGCACCGGAGTCATACCAAGTGCTCTTGCAGGAGCTGTTTCAAATCACTGGTCAAGTTCAGCATACGGGACATGCAGTTATGGGCGCGAGTTTAACGGAGTTGACAATTACATTGAACTAGAAAACGAATTCACTTTTTCAAAAGAAGGGGCGGCGTCTATCTCATTATGGATGAAAGCCGATAGTGGGGAGTCAGACGGCACTTTGATTTCTTTTAGAGATGGCGATAATGGCAGGACTGTACTGGATATCGGAATAGGATTTGATGGCAGTGGGGCAAGTACTCCTCCAAACAAAATAGGCATACTTGTAAGGGGGGATGATAATGAACTTGCTCAGGAATTCGGCGCTTCTTCATCATTTGACATTAATGACGGTCTTTGGCATCATATTGTGGGGATTGTTGATTTGAAAAATAGCGTTGTTAAATTGTTTATTGACGGCAGTTTAGAAGACACGAATACAGGGAATATCAATGGGGACATAACTGGAAAACTGAATTCGATAGGTGCAGAGTTATACTGGAATCTCTTTGAGTCTATAACAGAAGACAGGACCTTTTTTGAAGGCATGATTGATGAAGTAAGAGTATATGATTATGAGCTTTCAGAATCTGAGATAGACGAGCTTTATGAGGAGTGCAGGTACGGCGCTTCAGACAATCTAGTCGCATACCTTCCGTTTAACGATCCAGATGACCTTAATGAAGGGGTTATCCCAGATAATCTTGCCGGAACATTTACAAACCAGGGTACGACAGCAACAGAAGGGGTATGTGATTATGCAAGAGAATTTGATGGGAGTGATTATATACACAAAGACACTTTCAATAGTGTCCCCTCGTCTAAGCTGGGTATATGTTCGTGGGTAAAGACCACATCAAATGGAGTAATTGTACAACAAGGAAGGTCACCAGGGGACGCAAACTCAGAGTATGTGTTTAGAGTCTATAACCATAGATTGAATTTTTGGGATTATGATAATGCATATGGATTTGGGTTTACACAAACCTCAAACACAGCCTTAGATGATGGGAACTGGCATTATGTATGCTTTGTAAAGAATGGACAAGAAGGAACTTATTATCTTGATGGAAATTCGGATGGAACGGTGACTGCAAGTAAAGATTGTTCATACTCACCTAACGATTTTGTCATTGGAAACGATTTCCGGGACAATACTCAATATTTTAATGGCGCAATTGACGAATTAAAAATATACAACTATGAGCTTTCAGAAGATGATATAAAAGACCTTTACGGGGAGTGCATGGATTCTTCCTATGACTGCCAATTATGCCGTCGTTATGCCGATGTAAACGGCCGAGACACCGCCCCGTGGTCCTGTGTTAACTTTAATAATATAAGCCTCCTTACGAATTTTGCAGGTAATGTTAATGGTGACGACGACTTTGACTTAAAAGTCAGTTGCGTCTCACCTCAAATGCAAAATGACTGCCAATTATGCCGTCGTTATGCCGATGTAAACGGCCGAGACACCGCCCCGTGGTCCTGTGTTAACTTTGATGACACCCCACTCCTCACGGACTTTGTCGGAGATGTTAATTATGACGACGACTTTGACTTAAAAGTCAGTTGTGTCTCACCTCAAATGCAAAATGACTGCCAGCTATGCCGTCGTTATGCCGATGTAAACGGCCGAGACACCGCCCCGTGGGATTGTGTTAACTTTGATGACACCCCACTCCTCACGGACTTTGTCGGAGATGTTAATCACGATGATGACTTTGATTTAAAAGTTGTATGTAACTAATCCACGACATTCACTCCTTTTTAATTTATCCCTAGTAATTAATCTTAGAATGAAACAAAAAGCTCAGACTGCTCTTGAGTACCTATTAATAATCGTTGTAGCAATAGCGGTTGTGACAGCAGTCTTTGTTTTTGTTCAAACTGGGAGCGAAGAAGCAAAAAATATTTCATCACAAAATGTGGACTGTTCAAAATGCCAGATTGATCAGGCCTATCGTTCGGACAATGTGGTGCTTTGCAACACTACTTGCCATATAAACCCAAACCTTAGAGAATGTTCGCCCGGCGAGACTTTTGAATGTGATACAGGACTTTTTGGAATTTGCGCAGAGGGGGAGAGGCGCTGCACACCCTCACTTTTTATCGGCCCTTGCAAACCAATCAATTTTCCAGTGGCGGAAAAATGTACTGACGGACTTGACAATGACTGTGACAACAAGACGGATTTAAATGATTACATAGACTGTCTGCCATTAATAGATATATTCCGCGATTATGACCGTGATGGCTATTGTAATATGACTAACGTTAAAATCGATTATGTGGCAGAAGAAGGATGGCTTGTAGCTGAGGACTGCGCAGGTGACTGGGACTGTGACGATAATGAGACCCGAGTAAATCCTGGTTTAGATGAAAACTGTACTGACGGACTTGACAATGATTGTGACGGGCGTATAGACTTAAATGATTACGAAGGCTGTCTGCCATTAATAACCATATACCGCGATTCTGATGGAGACAATTATTGTGATATGAGTAACTATATTACCGGTTATGTGGCAGAACCTGGCTGGCTGGCCCAAAGCGCTTGTGCCGGGTGGGATTGTAACGACAACAACCCCTCAATACATCCAGGAGCAAGTGAAGTCTGTGGCGATGGTATTGACAACGATTGCAGCGGAGGAGATGCGGGATGTGGCGGAGGCGGAGGCGGGGGAGGTGGATGCCCCTTTATCTATGCATATAATGGAAGCGACTACGAATTTGCAGCAGTAGTTTTCCCGTTTGCACTCATTCCTGCAGCAGAAGCTTATTCATATTCAGCTTTGCCATACCTTAAGGCAAAAGATGGCCTCCTCGACGTTGCGATAGCTCAGCAGCTTCCTGAGATATCAAGTATAAATGCAATACGCCTTTTTGCCCTAGACCATCCAAAGGGAACAGAAATTGTTCCAGGAACTGATGGGGCAAATTATCTTATTTCTGATACCAAGACCCCAGTAACTTGTGTTTCGCGTTTTGGAACTGATTGCAAAAAAGATGTATCCTTATCAGATGGAGTAGCATACCTACATGATTTTGCAGGAAAAGCAATCGGGGACTCACCAGACATTCATGAGCATATCCAAATGGAGTTTGACGTGCCAAAAGACGCCACGGGGGCAACTATAATACTAAAAGCCAAGGAATCGGGTCTCCTTTCATTTATGTGGTGGGCAATCCACAATGAACTGGGCACTGCAGATATCAGTCCCTTTGTATTCTTACAATCGGCAAATTCCCTTGCAGACTTCTTTGGTAGGGACGCACAGCTAAAAGTAGAATATTACTCGGGTGGCAAATGGCTTCTTGCAGGAAAAGACCTGCCAGGTTATGTGGGTTCAGGCGATGGTGGAAAGGTAGCTTTCCCAGTAGAGCTTGACGGGCAAAAGACCCTTAAAGTGCGCCTCAGCTTCCCAATAGGAGGATTTGAAGTGGATTATACAGGAGTTTCGTTCCTTGCGCAAACACCGGTAAAGGCAACAGAGCTTGCCCTAGTCGGGGCAAATGACAACAGTGGCAATAATGCAAAACTCGCGATAAGCTCGGTTGACGATAATTACATAACACTCAATCAGGGAGACTGGCTTAAAGCCTTGTTTGCAGACATCCCAAAAGAGGACGCGTATGAAAGAACTTATGTCATCTGGCCTGAAGGACATTACCTCATTAGCATAGAAGAACCTTTCTTTGGCGAAGATTTCGATGTCTACAGGATTTTAAATGATGAGCGCTACCTATATGACTACGCCTTTAAGACCTACGGCCCGAATATAGCTTACTACAAAGAGATATACTCCCCGGCAAATGTAGTTTTAGCATCCTAAATCACGCCAAAAATCTTGATTCAAGGATAGTATTTTGTCTACTAGCCCCTGTAGTTATCTTAGCGATGGATTTCCTTTAGTTTTCCAAAAACAGAAGAAACAAACAGAATATACTTCTTTCTAATACCTTAGCCTTTTTTCTCTCACTTCTCTCAAATACTCGCAAACAACTTAAAGGAGATAACTTAAAATGATGCCTGGCGGAATGAATCCTAAACAGATGAAGCAGATGATGAAGCGTCTTGGAATAAAGACTGAAGAGATTGAAGCGACCCAGGTCATAATCAAGTGCCCGGAAAGGACGCTTTTTATTGACGACCCCCAAGTGATTCTGACAAAGATGCCAGGACAAGAGGCTCTTCAGATAACGGGAGAGATTATTGAGCGTGATGAAGTTGATGACGAACCAGTTGAAGCAGATATCACCGAAGAAGACGTTGAGATGGTAATCGACCAGGCAAATGTTGGAAAAGAGCAGGCAGTCGAGATGCTTGAAGAAACGCGTGGCGATATCGCTGAGGCCATAATGCGTCTAAAGCAAGAAGACCTTACTTCTGATGCCGAGGACCTCTAATTTCTCTTAATTAGCGATGTGTGGAATTGCAGGATATATCGGGCGTAAAGGCGCTGGCAAACGCATTTTTTCTATGCTTGAGTGCTTGGAGTACCGTGGATATGACTCTGCAGGAATCGCTCTTCTTGACGGCTCGCTTAAAGTAATAAAGGACAAGGGTCGCGTTGCAGGAGTTAAGTCTCTTGCACCACAGGATTCTGATGCAAAATGTGCAATTGGGCACTCGCGCTGGGCAACACACGGCGAACCCTCAAAAAGGAATGCGCATCCACATACTTCTTCAGATGGGAAAATTGCAATAGTCCATAACGGCATAATTGAAAATTATCTTGAACTTGCAGGCGAGCTTAAGGAAAAAGGATATTCTTTTGAGTCTGAAACCGACTCTGAGACAATAGTCAAACTTATCGAGGATTATTATAAGGAGGGTTCGTTTGAAGATGCATTTCATACAGCAGTTTCAAGGCTTGAGGGTAGTTTTGCAGTACTTTGTATATGTGAGGACGCTCCCGACAAGATTCTTTTTGCAAGAAACGAGAGCCCACTTATAATAGGGCTTGGAGACAGCGAGAACTTCCTGGCCTCAGACATGCCTGCATTTCTTGCAGACACAAAGCGCGCAATAATCCTTGATGACATGGAATGGGGCATTCTGACTTCAGATTCTGCGACAATAAAGGACATTAAAAGCGGAGCTGAGATAAAAAAAGAGATAATAGTAAGTGACCTTTCTCTTGAAGCGGCTGAAAAAGGCGGGTATGAACACTTCATGCTAAAAGAGATAATAGAAGAGCCTCTTGCTATAAGAAATGCGCTTGGTGCGCGTCAGGCGGCAAAAGATGCAGCAGAATACGCAAGGGGCGCCCAAAACATCCACATTGTTGCATGCGGCACGGCATGGCACGCTAGTGTTGTCGCAAAATATTTCTTGCGGGAAAACGGGGTTTTGGCAACAACCGAAGTCGCAAGCGAATTTCGTTACTCCTCAGGTTCCTGTTTAACAAAGGACGACCTTGTTGTCCTCATATCCCAAAGCGGAGAGACGGCAGACACGATTGCCGCCGCAAAAGAAGCAAAGAAACGTGGTGCAAAGACAGTTGCCATAGTCAATGTCGTCGGTTCGTCACTAACTAGGATATGTGATAAGATAATATACACTTATTCGGGGCCGGAGATTGCTGTTGCCTCAACAAAAGCCTACATCGGACAGCTTGTCGCACTAACTCTTTTTTGCGCTGAGATTTTGCGGGAAAAGGGCGCACTTTCAGACGGCGAGGTTCATAACATATTTATGGATATCGAGAACCTGCCCCCCAAAGTTGACGAGATTCTTGATGGACGAGAATCCTTAATGGAACTTGCACAGGAGCTTGTTGACACCAAGGATTATTTTTACATCGGACGCGGAGCAAGCTTTGCAACAGCAATGGAAGGAGCGCTTAAACTAAAAGAGATATCCTATCTCCATGCAGAAGCTTACGCGGGAGGCGAACTGAAGCACGGCCCTCTTGCCTTGATGGAAAAAAGTGCATGCGTCGTTGCAATAAACCCCGACGGACCACTTAAGAAAAAAACAGATTCAAACATCATTGAGATAAAATCAAGAGGGGCAAGGGTAATTGAGGTTGTTGACGGCGAGCATTTCAGTGTTCTTGACGCCCCAGAGCGAAAGATAATCGTGCCATTTGCAGGAAACTCGCTTTTTCCAATAACAACGATTGTGCCATTGCACCTTTTAGCTTATTATGTCGCCCTCCTTAAAGGTCATGACATAGACAAGCCCAGAAATCTTGCAAAAAGCGTAACTGTAGAATAAACCTAAGTGGACCCAAAAGAAGCGATAATTAAGGCAAAAGAAGAGACGGGAGCACTTGTGCTGGCACATAATTATACGCTTCCAGAAATCCAGGATATAGCAGATATTGTCGGAGATTCTTTAGGGCTTGCTCGCGAGGCACAAAAGAGGGATGCATCATTAATTGCCGTTTGCGGAGTTGCGTTTATGGCCGAGACGGTAAAGATACTAAACCCTGCAGCAAAAGTTGTCATGCCTGATGCGCGCTCAGACTGCCCGATGGCAAGACAACTAAACCCAGACCAGATACTTGCGGCAAAAGAAGAAAATCCTGACGCTCAAGTAGTCCTTTATGTCAATACAACAGCAGAATGCAAAGCGTATTCTGACTGCATGTGCACATCCTCAAACCCAGTAAAAGTAGTAAACTCAATGGACTCGGATAAAATAATCTTTGGTCCGGACGAAAATCTGGCACATTACGTTGCCTCCCGCACAAAAAAAGAAATACTCCCAATCCCAGTATATGGTGGATGCCCAGTACATAAAAAAATGGATCTTAGGGAGCTTGATGCCGTGCGAGGCATTTATCCTAACGCAAAAGTTGTTGTGCACCCTGAATGTCCGCCAGAAGTACAGGAAGCTGCAGACGAGATTGCCTCAACAGGAGGAATACTGGACTATTGCAGGAAGGAAAAAGGACCGTTTATAATCGGAACGGAAAACGGCATGCTTTATCGCCTGAAACAAGAAAACCCAACAAAAGAATTCTATCCCCTGTCAATAAAAGGCATCTGTGACGGAATGAAGCTTTCAACTCTTGAGGGACTTGCTTTTGCGCTATCTGAAGATTCTGATGAAATAATAGTCCCGGATGAAATTGCAGTCCCTGCAAGAAAGTCAATAGAGCGCATGCTCAAACTCCCTTAACTAAAAAGACTAAATGAATCTCCACTAGATTTGCCTTTTTATTAGGTCTGCCCTAAATTCTATATAATGCCTGACGTTAAAGAAATCTGGGAAATAATAAACGAAAAATGCAGACTTCTAACAGATAATCTTAGGATAACTGAGTTTCTAGATGACAAAGGCATCCCCCCAGTCATAATACCCATAGCAATAATAGCAATAGTCCTTATTTTAGCACTCCTTCTTTTAGGTGGCACTCCAGCTACAAACTGTGGTGATGGCATTTGCTCCTCTGGAGAGGACGAGACAAACTGTCCAGAAGATTGCACAAGCTCAGTAACGCCAGACAAAGATTCAAAGACAGTAACTGTGTATCTTGAAGATACTCCAGACTGCGAAATCACAACAGAGCTTAGATCGCCTGAAGGGACAATCTTATCGAGCCAGAGGGGGACAAAAAGTCAGTTTGTCTTTACTGGAATAACAGAAGACGCAGCTACTGTTTTTGTCAGCGGCCCGTATGGCAAGACATATACCTCACCCCAAAGTGCACTTTCAGACAACCAAGAACTCTCAGTAACGCTTCCTGATGACATATGCAAAGATGCAGGCGCGATAACAAATAATGCAGTTTTAACAGTCATTGTAAAAGATGCCAATACCATGTCTGCGCTCCAAGGCGTTAAGATATCAATAGCAGAAGAGGAAAACGACAAGCCTGTAAGTTATGCAGTCAACCAAAAAGAGATATTTGGTCAAAGGGATTTTACCGTGCCTGGGGGCAAGTCCTACATAATTTATGCAGAAAAAGAAGGGTATGACGGGATAGAGCAAACAATAAGTCTCACCAACACCAGAAAAGCTATCACCCTTTCCCTTAAGCCCCAAGGAGCTTCGGGAACTGCGGCCACAGGGGAGATTGAAGTTTGTGTCAAAACAAATGGACAAGCAATATCCAGTGCTCTAGTCACATTAAGCGGTGTCTCTGACACGAGTTTTGTTCGGACAGGCACAATAGACAATACATCAACCACATCGGAGGCCGAGTCTGGCTGCTATATTTTCACAGATATCCCGGCAGGAAAACTTGTAATGGCAACCGCATCATCAGCGCAGGATGGTTGCACACAAGAGGCAAGTGACACAGTCATTGTTCCGACTGAAACCTTATCCTACGTATTCATTGAGATGGAATGCGATGGCGACACAGCCTTCCTTTCAATAAAAGTTGAAGATGAAGACGGAAATTCTCTTACAGACAATGCGACAATCACACTTTGGACAAAAGCAGGAAAGCTTCTTTCAGGCTCCGGGGTCGCAGGAGCTCTTGCTCTTGGCACAGATGATTACTCGGAGAACTTGCGCGTACCTGCAAATACCGAGATTTATGCTCTTATAAAGGGTCTGCCTGACGGCTATTTGGATTATACCTCAGAGTATACGACACTAGAACTGGGTGAGCGCAAAGAAGAGACTATAACCCTTAATTATACAAGCGAAGGCGTGTCAAGCACATCTGAGAATTTTTCTTTTAGCGGGTTTTCTTCACCAAAGTTTTTTTCGCCCGATGAAGAATTTGTCGCGACTATAAATGAGATAAGCTTCAACAGCAAGAAATTATATCCTGAGATTGCAGAATTAAAAGCATATTCCGGGGCTCAGAAATGTGATATCTTATATGACACTAAATGGCGCGCAGACTGCATCGCTCCAAGTGATCTTGGCGAGTTTGAACTAGTTTTTGAAATAATATATGAAGGCAAGCGAGCATCCCAGAAAACACTCCTTGAAGTGGTTGAATATTCCCCCAACAACAGGTTACTTACAGTGACTCCAGTCTACACAACACATGGCGACCCGCCGCTTACTCTATTTTATGATATCCGTCTTAATGGAACGCCCGTAGACGCACTCGAAGAGCAACAAATCTCAATAGAGTTTTTGAACTCACCCGACACATATCCCGGAAAAGTAGGGAATCTCACAAAAGTCGAAGGCTATGATTATTGGGAGCTTTCAGCCGATGTTCCCTTCAAAGGCGACTATGAAATAACAATGGACCTTTTGGCAGAATCAAGGGGTCTATTCTATCAGGATACTTTTGTTTCAGGGTTTAGCGCAGATTCACATTCATCAAAACTCTCAGCGGACATAAGCCTTTCTGAGACTATGCTTTTAACAGGCGAAGATTTCATGGCAGAGGTAATACTTTCATTTGACGGAAAGACCCTACCTGATATATACGACCTCGAACTTTATCTTGGCGGCACATTCCACGGCATATTCTGGAATGAGGCCAGAAGAGTTTATGAAGCAACTGTAAGGGCGCCAGGTTATGAGATATGTTCAATACCTGTAAGCTTCTACATTTTTAATGAAAAGATAGGGAATGACATCTACATACAAGTCATAAACACGGGCTTAAAAGCCGCAGCGACGTGTCCACTTGACCGCAGTGCCGCGTGTGATAATATTGAAGAGGTCAGAAAATGTCTCCTTAACAAGAAGACAAAACAGACGATATATTCTGATGAACAGTTAAAGGCGTGCATTTCAGGTGGATGTGGTTCGGGACAAACCCGTGTTGCCTGTGATGATTCAGGAAACAAAGGCGATCTTGACGCAGATTGCCAGATAACAGAAATTGATGCCGACATAGCAGATTCTTGGCTTAATACCGTAGGTTCAGATGAAGGACGACTTGAACTTGTAGCATGCCTTGATATCAATAATGATGAGATAGTTGATGAAAAGGATACTGATTGTCTAACCCGACTGGCATCCGGTTCGTGGTATGGGGACATTGGTGAGGAGTCCGATTATGGATATTGCACAGTGCCAATGAACGGTGGATTCTGCTTTCCACTTCCAATGACTTCAGCAATACCCGGAGATTTTGACTCAAGCCGGAACATTGACGACTCTGATGTCGAAACAATGCAAAAAATCATTGATGCAATAAACGCAGGAGTAACTCCAGCAGAAGATATGCTAGACTTTGCAGACTTTAATCAGGACGGTACAATAGACGAAAGCGACCTTGCGTGTTTAGAAGGTTTCCAGGTAGCAGACTTTACATCAGGCAGGATTTACAAGGAATCGGGTGTCGTTCTTGATGAAGATTGCATCAATATATTCGACCTTTCTTGTCGAGGGATAAAAGGCGACATAAATGACGACGCCAAGATAACAGAGACAGACCTTGTGATAATAAACATGATTGAGCAGGGAATGATACGGGTTTCTGGGCCCGTCAAGGCCTGTGCTGATATAGATTCTGATGACGATGTTGACAAAATAGATATTGACTGCCTCAACGAGTACTTCAAAGGAGATCTTGAGAAGTGGGAGATATGTCTTGACTGTGATGAGAATCTCCCTGACGAAGCATACAGCGAGCTTGAGATTTGCGGCGATGGGTATGATAACAATTGCGATGGATTAATAGATAGAGACGATCCTTTGTGTGTGTGTTCTGCAAGCACGCCATGTGAGATGTATTTTGACATGGATGGCGGCACGAGTGCAGGGATTGATGATGGCAATTACAAGGTATGTCGTGATGTAAGCTGGGACCAGGCAGGATACAAGTGGATGAAAGAAGATGAGGTGGCTTGTACAAAAGAGCGCGGATGCGGGACTTACACGTGCAATGACATCACAATGACATGTTCCTCATCAGGAGATGAAGCTGGTGCATGGTATTCTCCAGGAAGCCTTCCTGGTGAGTCTTGTGGCGACGGCTGGGATAATGACTGTAGTGGAGGAGATAGAGAATGCAGTACTGATTCAGACGATGGAGGTGGGTGTCCATTTGTTTATTCTTATGATGGTACTGATTTTGTAATGGAAGCCGCAGCATTCCCAATAGCACTTGCTCCTGCTGCCGAGACGACAAGTTACTCAACACTTCCAAGTCTTAGAGTAAGCAACGGAAAACTAAAAGTTGCAGTAAGCCAGCAATTGCCAGAAATCGCACATTTAAACACAGTCAAGCTATTTGCAGTTAAGCACCCCAAAGGAACAGAGGTCGTTCCTGGTGTTAACGGAGAGACTTACATTATTTCATCCCCACAAAAACCAATTTCATGCACATCAAGAATGGGGACGGATTGTAAGGAAGAATTAAGTTATCCTGAGGGCATAATATATCTCCATGACCTGAAAAATGACTTGCTAGTAAACACAAACGACATAGATGAAAGAATACTTATGACATTTGATGTGCCTTCAGGAGCCAAATCAGCAACAATCATTATTAAGGGCAAGGAGTCAGGACTCCTCACATTCTTGTGGTGGGGGATATATGAGAACCTAAAGACCCAAAGCTTGGGAACATTTGCAGTCCCCATACTCTCTTCACTCGAATCTTTCCTAGACAAAAATGGTCAGGTATGGGTCGAATACAAAAAAGACGGCAAATGGGTTCTTGCGGGCAAAAAAAACCTAGGATATTCATTGCCTGGCAACGGGGGGAAAATAGCCATCCCAGTTGAATGTGATGGCGCTTCCTTAGACATTCGCCTTGTTTTCCCAATTTCCGGATTCGAAATAGACTACGCCGCCGCAGATTTCTCTGGGGAGAAGGCAGCAGAAGTCATCGAAATTGATTTGGATTCGGCAGTGCGGAGTGATGGACAAGACGCACTAGGAGAACTTAAAAACGACGATAATGAATATGTGATTTTACATCTGGGTCAGTGGGTCGAAGCAGACTTTATCGCCCCACAGGTAACTGACGGTGAAACAATATCCTATATTATTGCTCCAAAGGGTTACTATGAGAATTATTTCCAGATAGAATTTTTCGGAGAAGACATGGATCTCCTAAGGATAATGCTGCTTGGAAATTACATATACGAATACGCACTGGAGAACTATGTTCCAAATATGGCTAAGTTTAAGGAAATATACTCTCCGGTAGAAATAGATTTGTGATTTGTAAGTTTTTTTCGTTTTTATTTCATTTCTTGTTAATAACTACTGAGAACCCAACTCATATGGCAAAAGTATTATCGCCCAGGACAGCCTGCCGCTACTTAAGACACATAGAAGACCCTAAGTTTCACTTTAAAACAGTAGACGGCGAGTCTATAGCAAACTTAATCGAGCTTGCCTGTTACCTTAGGCTTTCTGAAAAAGAACATTTCTCCCATCACGTGAGTCCCCTTCACAACCATTTTGCAAACTGGGTCGGAGGAACGCTAACAGACTACGAGCTTGAGGACGAGATGAGTCTTGTTGTCGAGAAGAACCCAATGTCAATTATAGTGATGAAACGCATAAACCTCCTTGTGAACTCTGCGATGCGCACACCAAGAGGTCGCGAGAAAGCAAAGATGATTCTTGAAAGCGCAAAAATTGATACCGAAATTCTTTTTACAAATGATGGAAGGAAGATAATTAACTTATGGGAGCTTGCAGATTTCCTAAAATCGGCACCGTCCCATAGCATAGCCTATCACATGCACACGACAAGAAACGATTTTGCCGACTGGATAGGTGACGTTCTTATGGATTTTGAACTTGAGGAGATTGCAAGGGACGCTTCATCCCGCGAAGAACTAATAAGGATGATAAGTCACCGGATTTCTGAACTTGAAGCCTATGGCGCCCACGAATATTCTTCACTTAGCACCGAAGAGGCCGTGCTTTCTGCCAAAGGTAGAACTAAAGGTTTTTGCGCATGACTTTACTAAGGCTTAGCTTTTTTAGCTTTTAACTCAAACTAAGCGCTCTTAAGCAAATCAGAATAAATGAATAAAGAGAGGTATCACATAAGAAAGGTTCTTGACACTCTCAAGAAATGTCGCGGAAGGCACACTGAACTCATAACGGTATATGTACCGCCTGCAACAGGGTTAACTCAGATTACAAACCAGTTATCTCAGGAACAAGGAACTGCAGTCAACATCAAAAGCAAGCAGACACGAACAAATGTTTGCGACGCACTTGAAAAGATAATTCAACATCTAAGGCTTTACCCAAAGACACCTGAAAAAGGTCTGGCAGTATTTTGTGGTAACATATCTGATAAAGAAGGCACTCAAGACCTTGAGCTATGGGCAATAGAACCCACTGAAGCAGTTGACGTAAAGATGTATCGTTGCGACCAGACATTTGTAACAGAACCTCTTGAGCGTCTCCTTATGCCAAAAAACGCATATGCGTTAATTGCAATTGATAACAAACAGGCGACTCTTGGCATACTGCGCGGCGGGAGTTACCATATTCTTGATACAATGACTTCAGGGTACTCAGGCAAGCACCGCGCAGGAGGTCAGTCACACAGGCGTTTTGAGCGCCTGATACAGGAAGAATCACACAGGTTCAAACAACGTGTCGCACTACACGCCGAAAATCTCTTTATACCACAGATTGAGGGAATAGCAGGAGTCATAATCGGGGGCCCTGCCGGGACAAAAGACGAGTTTGTCGAAGGTCCGTATTTGCATTATGAACTCAAAAATAAGATTGTTGCAGTAAAAGATATAACTTACACCGACGAGTCGGGCGTGCGCGAACTTGTAAACCAGGCAACAGAAGACATAAAGGACGTTGAGGCAACAGAACACAGAAAGTACCTCCAGCGCTTTATGAAATACCTTGTAACGGAGCCAGGAATGGTTGCATATGGTATAAAAGAAGTTGAAAACGCAATGGATCTTGGCGCAGTTGACGTCCTTATGTTATCCCAGAATCTTCCTGATGAAAAAATCGATGCGTTACTTGAAAAAGCCGAACTATCGGACGTCCGAGGGGAGATAATATCCGATGAGTTTGAGGAAGGAAACCAACTTTGGATAGCATTTGGCGGGATTGCGGCACTTCTTAGATACAAATTAAGGTAGAATGGATACATACAAAGGAATACCCTATGTGATGTATCTAGAAGCAAAACGTAAATTATTTGGAACTAAATGGTTTGCCGAATTTGATGCTACAAATAACTGCAATCTTCGCTGTAAACACTGCTATCATTTTGCAGATAAGACAGTGTTACAGTTCGACGAAGTCCCACTTGCGGTTTGGGAAAAACGCCTTAAGGAATTATACAAAAATGGCATACGTTCAGTTTTGATAGTGGGCGGAGAACCGTCATTACGCCCAGATCTACTTATGCTTGCAGACAAAATATTCCCGCTAGTATACATAATAACCAATGGCACAATAAAAGTTCCGGACGATTTTAATAATCGCATATACGTTTCGTTGGACGGCTCCGAGAAAACAAACGATGACCTGCGTGGAGACGGGGTTTTCAAAAAAGTAATAAAAAACTATTCTGGCGACAAACGTGTTGTTATAAATATGACTATTACCAAGCAGAATTACAATGAACTCGAAGAAGTTGTGAGAATAGCAAAAGAAAATGGTTTTGCAGGCGTTGTATGTAACATATACTCCCATGCAGTAGGAGAAAAAAGCCCATTAGTAATATCAAAGTCCGACAGAGGGAAAATCATAGATGAATTCAAGCGTGTAAAAGATATCTATCCAGATAAATTACTTTTTAGTAAATCAATGCTTGACTGGTATTCTAAAGCAAATCATGCCGGCAAGTGTTATTGGGGTGACCAGGTTCTTCATTTCTATTCTTCATGGAAACCGAGGCGGTGTTTTGGAACAAATATTGATTGTTCTGATTGTGGTTGTTTTGCAGGCGCTTTGGAAATAGGTCCATCTATACTATTCAATTTAAAAGAGATTTCAAAAATTGTTTTCATATAAGCAAATATTTTTTATTAATCTAAAACCTCACCAATAAGCTCGCGAGATTTTGTGTCCACAATTTTTACACTGACTTTTTGACCTAAACAATTCCGATTATTAATCAAAACTGGACGATATTGTTCGTTTCTACCAACAACTAGGGAGCTATTTTTAATTCCAGTTACAAAAACTTCACAGATTTTACCATTCCACCGTTTATTATCCTCCTTAATCATTATCGAATGCATCCTTGCTAATTCTGCACTCCTGGATGAAATCACATCACGCGGGAGTTGCTTTAAGTTAGCGCCGTCTGTTCCTTTGCGCGGCCAATATTTAGAAAGGTTTATTACTTCCGGGCGAAGCTCTTCTATTAAGTCAACTGTCTTTTGGAAATCATCTTCTGTTTCTGTCGGATAGCCAACAATTATGTCCGTTGCAATAGTTATTCCAGGGTTCTTTTTTCTAAGGAGATTTACTATCCCCTTAAAATCTGATGCACTTCCACCACGTCTCATCTCGGAGAGAACCTTATCCGAACCAGATTGCAGTGGGATATGAGCAAACTTATAGAGTTTTTCATTCCTGAAAGCGTCTCCCAGCTCATCTTTTATCTTTTTTGTATGCGCTGGGTTCATCATACCGATTCGTACCCTAAAATCTCCTGGAACATTTGCAACAGAATTCATTAAGTCTGGCAAGTTTGACCCGATATCAGCCCCATAACAGCCGTTGTCCTGAGATGTCAGCCAGATTTCAGAGCACCCGGATTCAACAGCGTCCCTTACTTCCGACACTATCTCATCAGGACTCTTTGACCTTAAAGTTCCCCTTGCAAGACAGGTGGCGCAGTACGTGCAGTTTCCAAGGCAGCCTTGGGATATGCTTATAACACCGATATGTTTGTTATGGCGCAAAGGAGTGCAAGTTTTAGCCTTGCTTTCTTCTCTTAGAATGTGGATCACGTTGCCGTTTAAAAGGGCGTCAAAGACCTCTAGAATATCATCAGTGTTAGTTGCAATCGCAGCAAAATTTGGAAAACGCGACAGGAGTTTTGGATATGCGCCGGGCAGGCATCCTGCGATTATTACTTTTTTGTCCGCGTCATTAAGGTCAGAAAGCTTCCTTAGAATCTTGTTTTCTGTCGGACCCTTGACAATACAGGAATTCAGAATGATAAAATCGGGTTCTTCTGAACCTAGAATAACATTATGTCCAGCTGCACTTAAAAGCCCGGCTATTCTCTCTGAATCGGCACGGTTTGCAGAACAGCCATAGGTTATGATGCCCACATCCATAGCTTTTCCCAAGGAACTAAATGTATTACTCCTTATCTTCCTTTTTAGTGGTGGCAGGAGCCTTAACTTTTGTTGCAGTCTCTTTTGTTGCCTTTGGTTTTTCTTCACCGGTAACGACAAAGTCAACCTCTTTTATTCCAAGGAATTTTTCAGCCTCAGATTTAAAGATTGTTGTAAGAACTTGATAAAGCTGGTTTTCTGCGATTTCTTTTGGGACGCTAATTGTGATTTTCTTCTTTTCGCCAGCCCCGCTTATTGTCGCCTTGATATCATCATTTTTAAAGGCACGTTCAATGAGGAATGAGACTTTTTCATCCTCTTTTCCTGCAACAGACTCTAGTTTTAGCTCATACTCGACTTCCTTTCCTGCGAGAGGATGGTTGAAATCAACACGGACACGTCCGCCGGAAACTGACTGAATCTTTGCAGGGCGACCCTCAACCTCAAGAACCATCCCCGGAAAAGGGTTTACCTTCTGCTTCTTAAACTCGCGAGAGGGCACAAGTTTTATCATCTTAAAACTGCGCTCGCCAAATGCATCTTTTGGGGTGAGTTTAAAGGACTTTTTATCACCAGATTCCATCTCAATCATGGCATTATCAAGCCCAGGGAGGATGTGCCCCTCACCGACTACAACAACAACTGAAGAATAGGGCATCTTTGGATTAAACGCACCTTCCTTTTTTGCGACGTCTGCATCGGTTGTCTCAATAAGGTCCCCTTCAAATCGTCCAGTATATGAAACCTTGACTATATCTCCCTTTTTTGTCTTTCCTGCCATTTTCAATGTAAAATTTAAGCTCTTTTTGCTTCCCTATTCGAAGATTAAGGTTTAAAAGCGCTTTTTCAGGTTCTAGAGTAGTTCCTCCATCACATCAAGCATCTCGGATACGTCATTCATATAGACGTTGCCCATATTGCCCACGCGGAAAGTCTCTTCCTTTAGATTGCCGTAGCCAGAACCTATAATATAACCCTTTTCTTTCATCTTAGAAAGGAGCTCTTTAGCGTTTACACCTTTTTCTTTTGTGCTGATACAAGAAAGCGTTTGAGATGCATAGTTCTCATCAGGATAAAGCGAGAAGCCAAAGTCCTCTATGCAGCGCTTTTTGACAAAGTCTGAAACCTCTTTATGGCGTGCCCAGACGTTCTCAATCCCTTCTTCTAAGAAGAAATCAAGACTTTTTCTAAGGGCAAATATCTGTGGTATGGGTGGCGTTGACGGGGTGTTATCCTTATTGTTGTATTTCTCAAGAACTTTCATGTCAAAATAAAAGCCCTTCCCCGTTGCCTTTTCAGAGCGCTCAAGAGCACGCTTACTGACTGATGCGCACGCAAGCCCTGGCGGGACTGCAAGACACTTTTGGACTGAGAACAAACAAACATCAATTCCAAGCTTATCGACTTTAAGTGGCGCGCCGCCAACTGCTGAGACAACATCAATAAGGCTTAAGATGTCATTGTCGTTACAGACTTTCATTAGTTCGGGGAGTGGATTCATGACCCCTGTTGCAGTCTCGTTATATACTATTGATACTGAATCGACGTCACTTGACTTTTCAAGAGCGCGCTCAAGAGCCTCAGGAAGGATAGCCTGCCCCATTGGAACTTCAAGAGTTTCTACTTCTTTGCCATTTGAAGCAATCACTTCAGAAAATCTCTTTGAGAATGCTCCCTGAACGCATGAAAGAGTCTTTTTTTCAACACAATTGCGCGCGGCAGATTCCCAGACTCCCGTTGCCGAAGACGTATAAATGAAAACGTCGTTTTCTGTAAAAAGAAGCTTTTTTACCTTCTCACGCACATCTGCATGAAGCGTTGCGTATTCTTTTGAGCGGTGGGAAAACATTTGTTGCCCCATCTCGGCGCGCACTTCGTCTCTAACATATACAGGCCCAACAGTAAAAAGTTTTGGGAAGTCCATTTTTTAAATATACTTGTTATTTTGAAATTAATCAGTTTTATACCTCTCAATAACAGTTTTACTTGGATTAACCCTTCCGATATATGTCCATCCATCCCCCAGACGAACATAGAGCTCTCCTTTGTCATTCATTTTTCGTAATTTTCCACCGTTCACAAATTCGTAAAAACCTTTTCTGTCGGTTTTTGGTGGTTTATCAGCATTCAAATCCCTTAGAACTCTCATAATTCTCATTTCTCCCGAGGGACATATGCTTCTTGAGCAATTATGATATAGTACACGGCTTTCTACATCTTTAGGTTTGGTTTTGACTGTTTTATTTGTATGTTTGGTAAACGTGGTCCCATCGGCAATATCCCCTTTACATGAGATTCCCAGGCGCGCTTCTGGTTTAGCTCCGCGATGTGGACAAGTTTCACATATGTGCGCCCTAGGTTTCATTTTTAGATAAGCTTATCGTTTGATTTCCATTCTCTGTCGGGTCTATCTAGGGCATTTGGATGATTAATAAGTCAGGTTAAGCGGCACATGGACGCTTTTTTCGTCACCCGTTGCATTCCTTATATGTCCGACGACTTTTGCCTTAGAATCAAGTGATGCAATGATTTTTTCTTCTGAATCCGCCTTTGCAATTATTGCAAAGCCCATACCCATGTTAAACGTGCGGTGCATCTCCCAGTCATCAATACTACCTTCACCCTGAATGGCCTTAAAGATGTCCTTAACTGGCAGGGGCTCAGTTATTTCAGCGGCAAGACCATTTGGTATGATGCGCCCAAGTTTCCTTAAGCCCCCTCCCGTAATATGTGAAAGCCCGTGGATATCCTTACGGTTCTTATCAAGCGCATTTAGGACTTCTTTTACATAGATCTTTGTTGGGACTAGAAGTTCTTTTCCCCATTTTTTTATGTCAAGAGATTTTCTTGCAAGGGTTAGTCCGTTTGAATGTATTCCTGATGATTCTATCCCTATTATAACGTCCCCTTCCCTTATCTTCTCGCCTGTAATAATATCAGTTTTCTTAACAACGCCAAGAGCTGTTCCTGCGAGGTCAAAACCATTTATGACTTCAGGAAGAGTTGCTGTTTCACCTGAAATCACGGGACAGCCTGATTGTCGCGCGCCTTCTGCAACACCTTTCATTATCTCTTTGACTTGAGCCGGCTCGACTCTTTCAACTGCTAAGTAATCAACAAGAGCAATAGGCTTTGCACCTATGCAGATGACATCATTGACATTCATTGCAACCATGTCTATTCCAACAGTGTCGAATTTCTTAAGGCTTTCGGCCACGATTATCTTGCTTCCAACACCGTCAGTACACATGGAAAGATAATTATCACCAAATTCGATTATTCCTGCAAAATGCCCGGAAAGGTCAGTCTTAAGAGTGCTTAAAATACCCTTTATTGCAAGGTCCTCAGCCTCGATATCTACCCCTGCCTCTTTATACGTCGCCATTCTACATGCTTATTTTCTCCGTTCTTCAATTTAAACAAAGATGCAGGCCTTAAAAAACGAGTTCTCATGGAGTGCAAGCAGGCACAAGATGTTTAAGGAATGCCCCCGGAAATACTATTATAACTATTACGGTTCGTGGGGTGGGTGGGGGCCAAACTGCGACAGGGCTCTTCGCGAGACTTTCATACAAAAGAAGCTCCTTAGCGCCCCAATGTTAATTGGAGACGCCGTACACCGAAGCGTAGAAGGCTTTCTAAAAGAACTAAAAAGCGGAAGGGAGCGTCCTATTTCATCAATGCTTGCAACATACAAAGGCACGATAAATCGTGTGATTTCTGACTCCGAATCCGGTGCATATAAGATTCGACCAAGCAAGCACCCCGCGCTTTTTGAAGAATATTACCGCGTTCCAAATTTTGACATGGAACCTTTTGCCATCCGCGGGGAGATTGCAATAAAGAATTTCCTTCGCTCAAAGACTTTAGACTCGCTCCGGGAAAGCGATAAGGACGCGTGGCTCCCAATCGAGGAACTACAATCCTTTGATTTTGATGGGACGCAAGTATTCATAAAGATGGATTTTGCCCACTGGGTGGGAGACTCAGTTCATGTCTATGACTGGAAGACGGGACGAAGCGAGATAGAAGAAGACAATATACAGTTGCCGCTATATGCAAGTTATGCGCAGAAAAAATGGCATGCTAAAGCCCCGATTATTGCAACTGAAAAGAACCTTTTGACTGGAAAATCTTTTGAAGCCAAGATAACAGAAGAAGACATCAAAGCCGCAGAAGACAAATTAAAAGAAAGTATAACTGCTATGAAATCCTCTCTTTTTGATGAAAAGAAAAATATTGCAAGGATTGAAGATTTTCCTAAAAACGAAGCCTCCCATTGCAAAAGATGCAACTTTAAAGGCGTCTGCTTGGGTGAAGTGTGCAAAAACTAATTCTTCCCGTACTTTTCTTCAAGTGGAGCCAAGAGCTCAGTTCTTGTGGAGAAATACTCACGCACCGGGGCGAGATATTCTATTAATCCCGTGGCGCAAGTGTTTTTAACATCCATTGGGTGAAGGCCTTTTAGGAATGCCTTTTCTAATTCTTCATATGAAGTGAATTCAAGGTTCCCGCCAAATTTCTCCGGGCGCTCTATTAGGACCTTTCCAAAGCGTGGAAATATGAAAAACTTAAAGACGTCAAGTATAGGATTATTCTCCGCGCTTCCTGCTGGACAATACGCCTTTGTTATCTTCTTTTTGATTGATTCTGGGTCATCATGCACAGAGATTATTGATTCTGGCATGGATGAACTCATCTTTGACTCTGGACCGCCTAATGAAACAATGAGTGGAGTATGGATGCAGACAGGCTTTTTGTAGCCTATCTTTTCAAGCTCCTCGCGTGCAAGCATATGAATCTTTCGCTGTTCGATACCCCCATAGCAGATATCTGCGCCCAGATGCTTTATGTCTGCCGCCTGAAGAATCGGGTACATTATCTGGGAGACGTGCGCGTTCTCAAGGTCGCGCGCTACTTGCTGCATTGCGCGTGTTGCCCGGTTTACTGTAATTCCTGTTGCCATATCAAGAATATCCTTAAAATATTCTGGCTTCAGCTGAAACTCGCTTCCCTTGATGAATTGGGTCTTTTTTGGGTCAAGCCCCAAGGCGATAAATGAATGTTTCCAATACTCACACATCCGAGCTACCCATTCCGGGTCGCCTTTTCTGTTCATTAGAGTGTGAAGGTCAGCAAAAAGAACGCATATCTCAAGCCCGGCTTCTTGGAATTCAATTAGCTTTTGGACAGTAACCATAGTCCCGATATGAACTGCGCCACTTGTCTCATAGCCGCAATACGCCTTTGCCTTGCCTGACTTGATGAGTTCATCAAGTTCACCAGGTTCAATGACTTCTAGAGTATTCCTCAGGATTAATTCTTTATCCATTGGTTTTTTAAGCACTCATGTTTGTGTTATTGCCGTTAACTGGCTCCTCGGGTATAATAGCTTCACGGAAGATTCCAATGGTATTTGCCGAGAGCTTATTTGACGCTAAGTCAAGTTCGTAGAGGTCGAATATCGCATTTGTGCTGGTATTATCTTTTACAAGACAATCAAAATCCCCACATTCCTTTATACTATAAACAATATACTCTCCGAGGTTGGAATTCCCTTTTTCAGGAGAGGAATCTACTATTATTAGCTGAGTTATGCCGCCGTCTAGAAGATACAAATCACCTTTAAGGCGAGTAGCTGTATCTTGCGGGGCGCTAAGCTGGCCATATATTGCGTAATATCCTGTTTCTTTTTCAGGAATTGCTTCAGATTCTCCGCTGAAATTACCTATTCCAAAAGAGCGCGCAGCTTCCTGAAGGGCCTTTTCTTTCTCCTCAGCGTTTTCATATGCCTTTTCCTGCTGGCCCATACCCCAAAAAGAGGCAAAACCCCAACCACTCACAAGGAGAACGACCAAAATTAGCATCCCAACCTTTAACCACAAATCTTTATTTCCTTTGGATGAGTCTTTTTGTTTTTCAACAGTCCTAACCTTGCGCTTTTGTGCCCTAGCCATTTTTCTCTAATTTTATATTTGTGGGTAAAAAACCTGTTTAGTCCTTAAACGGGTCTGTTTTCTTTCGCGGTGCGCGGGCATCGGTTGTTATATCAAGGCAGTATCTAAAGGCTCCGGGTGCGTATTCTCCTGCTTTTATGACCGTGATATCAGACCTGGGAATCGTCTTTTTTACATCCTTTAAAAATTCAGGAAGATCGTTTTCATGACAAATCTTATAAAGATGGATAGTCCCCCCACTCCTGATTTTCTTTTTGGCAAGATAAAGAAAGGTTTCAGCATCTTTTGGAAGTGGCATGATAATCCTGTCAAACGTCCCCTCAAGCTTTGGCACGATATCCCTTACATCGCCTTCATAAGCCTTAACCTGTCCTCTGAGCTTGTTTAGTTCGATATTATCTTCAAAAAGAAGAACTGCATTAGGGTTTAGTTCCACACCAAGGATGGTTCCAGCCTTGGTGTTTTTAGCTATATTAATTGGATATGGGCCGACACCTGCAAACATGACAAGTACGCTTTCCCCATCTTTAACAAGTTTGCTTATACGGTCTCTTTCGGTTGAAAGTCTTGTTGAGAAATAGGCTTCAGTCGGGTCAACAAGTAAACGGCAGCCGTTTTCTTTGTGTACAGTCTTTGTCAGCTTCTTAGGTCTAAGGAGCGCTGGGACGTCTGAGAAGTCTCTTTCCCCTTCGCGCGTTTTGAGAATCTCATAATCCCTTATGCGATAAGTACCCTCAACCTCGCTTTTTTTCATAAGGACAACATTAATGTTGTTGTGCTTTGCAAGAATGTCCTTTGCACCTACACAATCTTCAACTATTGCAATGTCCCCTAAGATATCAAATGCCAAATTAACCACCCTTGCACTATTTAATAAAATAATAGTTACATCATTATTTAGAACTTAAAACTATAAATGCTTTTTATGCTTTCCATCCACCTCAGTGGTCATTAATACACACACCATTCACTAATAGAAATCAGGCCGGATGTTTGCTAAGATAGCTTTCACATCTCTCCGCAACGTTATCAACCAGATTAAAGAAGAAGAAATCATAGTCGTAGCGATGGTAGCACTGGTCGCCAAGCACTACCCTTAGCCTGCCATATATCTCCTTTTTTGGCGAAGGTATCTCAAGTCCGCCTGCATCGTTTATCTTTGCTGATGTGAAGTGGTCTATCACCTCTTCTTTATCATCATTAAATAGTATCTTTGCGCCCTTATGCATGCTTGCAGGATATTCTTTATGGTCTGTTGTCCAGGAAAGAAGATTCACGCATGTGGCGCCGGGATTAAGTGTCGGCGATTTCCCGCCAGGTCCAACAGTATTCCAGGGTATTATGACATTGCCGGTTTCTGTAGCCGACTCAGCCAGTTTAAGCCCGAGTTTCTTTAAATCCTCTTTTGTAAAGGTCCAACCAGGAGAATAAACTGCGACGAGCTTATCTTTATAATTTTTGATGATGTCTGGATTATTTAACAGTACTGCACTTAAGGCATCAGAGCCCTGACTGTGGCTTGCAAGGATAAATGGCCGGCCGTCATTGATATTTTCAAGGTAATACTTAAGCGCCTTTTCAAGGTCCTTAACCGGGGTTGCAAAATATTTCTTGTTTTCCTCTTCTGGCATCCCCATAACTTCGATTCCGACCTGGCGATATCTGGGCGCAAATACATTTGTGCTCTTGTTATAGACCCCAAGCATCCGATTAACGGTCCTGGAATCAGTTTCCTCATTTAACTTTTCGTTATCAAGGTCTGCGATGTAATCCTTTGTTTTACCTATCGAGTAAGTTGTCGGGTGGATGAAAAACGTATCTACTTTATGTTTTAAGTCCTTAGTCTTTACTGACCAGTCTTGATCTTTTGAATAGTCGGGTTCCCTAAGATTTTTTTGTTCCATTCCAAGTCATTCCTTTAACAAAAGTGTGACTTATCTAAGTATTTTGTCTAGATATATCAAAGTCCAGGTCTTCTAATTTAAAGGCGTGCCTTTAGATTTTCAATCTTTTCCCAGCCGGCAACAAGTTTGATGTTTGCAATATCTGTAAGTAGATGGGTGTAATCTTCACTTACCAGGCTCTTGCCGTCTTTTCCAATAGGGACTTCTAAGTTTTCAGTCGAGCAGAGTTCTACCATTACGCGTTCTGGCCGTACGGAGAGTATCCCACCGCGCTTAAACCCAGACTCGCGCCCGGCAAGGACAAGAGAGTCAGCAGTCACAACATCCTTGCATGCAATATGTATAATAGGGCATTCGCTTTGTAAGTATGCAACATTCTTTTTGTGCTTAGATAAAGCATCTAAGATATCCTTAGCCGTGACTTTATCGTGCCATTTGCCAAGCCAATGGGCGAGTATTTTTTCATGACAGGCAGGTGTTTCTAAAACAGTGATTCTTCCAGAACAGGATGAAGTGGTGTACATAGACTCTGAAGAGTTTATAGCATCGACAAGTTCCCCTATTTTCTCGTCTGCCTCCCCGCGAGCTCTAGCTTCATCAAGTTGCAACAGAGCCTTTTTTCGTTGCATATCAAATTTGCTTTGCATAGTATACTCTTTTTCTTCTTTTGACAGGAAACTTACTTAAAAGAATGAGAAAAAAGCCCACTCCTAAACACAAGTTGCACATAATCGCCACAACAGAGCGCCCCAGCAACACAAGTGAGGTTTATAAGACTGCCAAAAAGTTGTTGAAAGGGAAATCCAAAGTCCCCAGGGTCGTTTTGATGGCAGAAGGTTTTGAAAATCTTGATATGGCCGTGCAGCGAAGCCGAGGCAAAAAACTCGCAAGAGATCTTCGGGCTCTTGCCCTAGAGAAAAATGCCGCGATTGCATATTCCATTCCGGAAATCAATAGATTTTGGGTGAATGGTGGCCACGATTTGCCAAAACGTATTGTAAATACTGGGTATTTGATTCATCCACACGAAGGCGAGCCGGGATATCACGCATATTCAAAAGCCTCTCACCAAATCACTGACCCCAATGAAGCGCCCCATCGTGGGATTTTAGTAGAACATCCAAGCCAAAAAGGAAAATTTATTCGTTATCACTTAACTAAAATGGATAACGACTATCTAAATCTTTTGCATGAAAAAGATTATCCTTTGGCATTTAAACGAGTAATAGCTCTTGCAAATAGACAAAAACAGTTCCCCTCAACAAAGCTTGGTGAACAAAATGTCGAGATGAGAGTTTGCCGGGACATATCAAGTTTCATGTTCGAGCCACACAAGTTAAAGTCAAAAGTAGCTCCAGATGTCATGGTTGTGCCTTCATTGGGGCTCAATTTAGGTTCAGAGATGATTTCAGACATCCGTTCAAGGCTCTCGGATAATGGCGTTGCCGTCATGTCTGGAGCAAGTTATGATGGAATCCGTTTAATTGGCAAAAATTTAGAGGGTATTGCAACCCTGCGAAAGGGGAACTCAGTAGACTTAGGAGACGTCAAGATAACCCATCATGGTTCAAAAATCCCTTTTTTATACTAGTAGCCCCAAAACTCAGAGGTAAAAGGCCAGTAAATACATAAATGACAACTTTAATCATCGCTGAAAAACCTAGTGTTGCAGGAAAAATAGCAGGAGCTATAGGCAATGCTCAAAGGAAAAAAGGCGAAGGCCAAAGCTCATATTATGAAGTTGATGATGATGGCGAGCTTGTTCTTGTCGCATCAGCTGTCGGTCACGTTTATTCTCTTGCAGAAAAAGGAAATAAGTCCTGGAACACAAACTATCCGGTCTTTGATATAGAATGGGATCCAGCCTACGAAGTCCAAAAGGGTTCAGCTTACACTAAAGGCTATGTCAAGACAATAGAAAAGCTTGCAAAAAAAGCTGACACCTTTGTCAATGCGTGCGACTACGATATCGAAGGTTCTGTAATAGGATACAACCTGATAAATATGGCATGCCACGCTGACCCAAAGAAGGGAAACGTCAAAAGGATGCATTTTTCAACCGTCACTTTTCCAGACTTAAAAAAGGCATATGAAAATATTGAGGATTTTGATTTCGGCCAGACTGAAGCCGGGATTACTCGCCATAAGCTTGATTGGTATTATGGCATAAACTTATCTCGTGCCCTGACTTCTTCAATGCGCACTGCAAACGCACATGGCACGCTTTCCATAGGACGTGTTCAGGGTCCGGCACTAAAGCTGGTTGTTGACCGTGAGCGCGACATAAAAAAATTCATCCCAGAACCATTCTGGGTAATTTCGGCTCGCATGAATGGAGGCCATGAGTCCCCCGCAGACTTTGATGCAATCCATACAAAAGAAAAATTCGAAGGAGATAGCGCACAGGAAACAGCAGAAGAAATCTATGCAAAGGTCAAAGACCAAAAGACCGGCAAGGTAACATCGGTTGTGAAAAAAGAATACAAACAGCCGCCACCCAACCCATTTGACTTAACAAGCCTGCAGCTTGAGGCACACAGGTTCCACAGGATTCCCCCAAAGCACACACTAGAACTCGCCCAGACTCTTTATGAAAACGGTATAATCTCATACCCGAGAACGTCTTCTCAGGAGTACCCGCCGACAATAGGCTGGAGAAAGATTCTTGAGAAGTTAAAATCAACAAATGATTATTCCTCTGCCGCCCAAACACTTTTAAGTAAGGCTTCACTCAAGCCAAATAACGGCAAGAAAAAGGATCCTGCGCACCCGGCGATATATCCGACAGGAGAAGCGCCAAAAGGAATGGGTGTTCAGGAAATGAAGCTTTATGATCTCATTGTCAGGCGTTTTATGGCGACATTTGGCGAGTGGGCGATTCGCGAAAGCGCTAAAATAATAATAGACGTAAATACCGAGGACTTTAAGGCCGAAGGCAAACGAACAGTTGCCCCCAACTGGCACGAGCTTTATGGCAAATACGCAAAGTTTGATGAGATTATCTTGCCAGACATAAACGAGGGCGACATAGTCAACATCAAGAAGCTAAATCTTGATAAGAAGATGACTCAGCCCCCAAAGCGCTTTACCGAGGCATCAATAATCAAAGAGCTTGAGAAACAAAATCTAGGTACAAAAGCAACACGCGCGACAATAGTAGACACACTCTTTAAACGTAATTACATACAAGGAAAAGCAATCGAGGCAACGACGCTTGGAATAAAGACTGTCGAGACCCTTGAAGTCCACAGTCCGGAGATTCTTGACGCAGAACTCACTGCAAAAATAAACGATGAGATGGAAGGCATCATCGAGAATAAAGCTACAAGCGAGGCTGTTGAAAAAAGGGCAAAAGACATACTAACAAAAGTACTTAAGAAGTTTAAAAAAGAGGAAAAGGAAATTGGCGCAAAACTTGCTGGGGGGAGTAGACAGGCAGCAGTCGAAAAGGCTGAGGCTGAAGCAGTTGGCGCCTGCCCGATATGTAAAGAAGGCGTTCTAATTGTCAGGAAAAATCCAAAGACAGGTAAGCGCTTTCTTGGTTGCTCAAACTATCCCAAATGTACAAACACTCAACCTTTGCCACAAAGAGGAAAAGTAATTTCAGCTAAAAAAGAGTGTGAAACTTGCTCTTGGCCAATGATAAATATTTGGACGCAAGGCAAAAAGATGCCTTGGACTATTTGTACAAACTTCTCTTGTCCGTCAAAGCAAAAGAAGTAAGCATTTCTTAAGAAATGGGGAAACAGGTTTCCTTTTTTTACTCAAGCTCCAAAATTAGCTTAGCTTACAAAATGGTTTCAAAACGCGCCGGAGAAATCCCGCCCTCTGGAATTAGAAGATTCTTTGATCTTGCCGTGCGGGAAAAGGATATTGTGACCTTAGGTATTGGCGAGCCCGATTTTGACACACCAGATCTCATCAAGGCGGCGGCAATTGAAGCTATAAATTCAAACAAGACTCATTACACTTCAAACCTTGGAGTGGAAGAATTGCGCGAAAAAATCGCAAAAAAACTAAGCTTCGAAAACGGTATTTCAGGCGCAAGTTCAGATAACGTACTTATAACAAGCGGCTCAAGCCAAGGCCTGGATTTAGCTCTAAGGGCAGTTGTTGACGAGGGTGATGAGGTCTTAATCCCAGACCCTGCCTATACAGCATATGCCCCCCTCATAATGCTTACTGGAGCAAAGCCAGTATATGTCCCGACATATGAAAAAAACGGGTTTGTCCCACAGCGAGAAGATATGGAAAAGGTCATAACAAAAAAGACAAAAGCCATGCTTTTTTGCTCTCCCAATAACCCAACTGGCGCAGTATACTCAAAAAAGGCGTTAGAAGATATTGCGGATCTTGCCATCAAAAATGACTTTACTGTAATTTCAGACGAGATTTACGAGCGATTGCTTTATGAGGGCAAGCATTATTCTATTGCCGGGATGCCAGAAATGCATGAAAGGACAATAACCCTAAATGGCTTCTCAAAAGCATACGCCTCAACAGGCTGGAGAGTTGGTTACATCCAGGCAGAAGGCGATGTCTTTGACGCGATATATAAAATCCACCAGTATATGATGATGTGCGCGCCATCCGTTTCTCAATATGCTATGATTCCGGCATTTGATACTGAAGACAAGGTAGCCGAGATGGTAAAAGTGTATGACACACGGCGCAAGCTTATTGTAAATGGACTCAATTCACTTCCAGGAGTCTCTTGCCATATGCCAAAAGGAGCATTTTATGCCTTCCCAAACATAACTGGAACTGGCATGACTAGTGAAGAGTTTGTCGAGACTGCGATAAGAGATGCAAAAGTCGCAACTGTCCCAGGGTCAGTCTTTGGACCTTGTGGGGAAGGACATGTTCGCTGTTCTTATGCGACATCAACTGATGCCATAAACGAGGCGCTCTTGCGTCTTGATGCCATGCTTTCTAAAAATGCCTGAAGGCAAGAAGCCCGAATCCAGATTTGTTTTAGGCGAACCGGCCATGCTTATTGGAAAAACATTAGTTGTAGCAGATCTTCACAATGGGATTGAGTACGAGATGTGGAAGAAGGGTGCAAATGTTCCAAGTTCAACACCAGAAAAGCTTGAGCGCATGGCAAGACTCATCGTCTCAACCAAGCCAAAACAATTAGTTATTCTTGGGGATTTTAAGCACAATGTCCCGATAACATCAAGACAAGAGGAAAACGAAGTCCCAAAGTTTCTTTCAAAACTCCAAACACTCGTTCCTGAGATAATAATAACTAAGGGAAACCACGATGGTAACATTGAATCGCTTGTGCCCAGTGGCATTGAAGTGATGGATGAATTTATCAAAGGAAAAACAGGTTTTTTGCATGGGCATAAACTGCCAAGCGATGACATCCTTTCATGCGAACTCATTTCCTGTGGCCATACTCACCCGGCAGTTCTTTTGCGTGAAGTAAAAGGGGGTCTCCAAAAGGCTTGGATTGAAGCAGACCTCATAACAAAAAACGAAAAACACTCTCCAAAAGCGATATGCGTCCCGGCATTTGATGAATCCTTGCGGGGAACGCCTGTAAACACAGCAGGATTCCTGGGACCCTTTATGAAAAAATCTATTATTGAAGGTTCTTCCGAAGCATATCTTTTAGATGGAAGCTATTTAGGCAAAATTCATGAAATATGAGGGGACATACTACCTAGGTTTATGCATCTCCTCAATCAGACCTTTTGTCGGGAAATACCCCTTTTCCAAAAGTGCTTTTTGATATTCCGGAATCTTATCAGATGGAACTCCCCTTACTTTCATTGCATGTCTCATAACCTCGTGATGACCATAACCTCGTGGCAAATTTATATGAATATCCATCGACCTTGTAAAATTTCTCTTGTCAAGATTTCCATGTCCCAAGTCTCTTCGAATCCGCACCATAAATAGATTAGTGTTGTCTCCAGCCCCGTCTACCGCCTTTGTTGCTTGAGCGAGTTTCTTTGACATGTGTGGCGTAAGCTTTTTATATATAATCATATCTGTCAGGTTTTCTTGCACATCATCCTTAAATCCCTTACCTGAACCAGAATTCCTTAAGATTTCCGAACTGGCCCTTCCAAAAATCCCTACGTTTCTGGAGGTTATGGGGCCTTTGTTAATACCTTTGTTTAGAATTTTTAAAAGCCTTTTTGGATTTATGCCTGCCCTGGATAAACTTATAATCTCTGGTTGCAGGCGCTCTATTACCAAATGAGGTGACAGGTTAGAATCTGGTGTCACGATTCCGTCTGATATCAGATCATGAGGATCAAATCCGGCTTTTGCAACTTCTAGAAAAGTGGGACGCAATCTCTCAAATTGTCCTTTAGTCAAGGAACCTTGTCTCGCCTCTTTTGTTACGGTATATGCGAATTTCCAGGGATCATGACCCCCTTTGGCAGTTTCTATTGCCATCGGGGAAATCCCCCTGAGCATCTCAAGTGACCTTTTATCCGAGTCTCTGATATGCCAATATCTCAGAGCAAATTCATGGGGGGAGTAGCCGGCATCTTTTGATGCTCTAAGGCACGTACTAAAATGTCTTAGGGTTTCGGGGAGAGTTCGATTCGATATGCCTTTTGACATAAAACCATTCTCAAGTCCAAGTGCAAGATCCCATGACTCGTATCCGTTTTTTTCCAGTTCGTCAAAAGAGCCTTTTATGTGCCTTAGTGGCGTATCTAAATTACTGTTTTTTAGTATCCCGTTTTTAAGTCCCCATGAAATAGATTTGGTTAAAGTTTCTGGGCCATAAAAACCCTCTTTCGAGAGTGTTACGATTACTGGCGAAAGTTTCTTTAGCCCTGTAATGTTAAGCTTGCCTTCCGGCTTAAGCATATAATACAAATCCTGAGTAAGTTTTGTAGGATATTTCTTAGCTTTTGCAGTTTGAGCCACGGCAGGTAAAATATACTTAAGTTCTCCGTTGCCAAACACCCTCTCGTTTATACCATAAGCCATTTCATTACCAAGTCCTCGTTTATCCCCCCCAGACTTTATCCCCCTTAGGATTTTGGCCATTTCTATAACATGTCCGTCAGAAATTCTGTTTCCACCAAGACTTTTTGAGAGGTCTGGGCAAACACGTCTTATATACCCTGAAGCTTTTTTATAGTTTTGGGACTTTTTTGGTTTTCTAGTTTTTGGCATGTTTTCGTTATCCGTTTAACTTCATCTTCTTTTTACAGGAATCTTCCTTCTTTCTCCCACATCTTCTAAAGCACGCGTGTGCATCTCCTCAATCAGGCCTTTTGTCGGAATATGACCACGTTCGAGAAGCACCCTTTGGTATTTTGCTCTATTTCTATGGGAGATCCTTCTGGGATTTAGTCTGATATCTAGTGCGTGATCCATAATTTCGTCGTGCGAAACATCTCTCGGAATAACATCATGGAGCCGTATATATCTTGACATATCTTTTTTGCTAAGATTTATGGAATGTGCATGTAATGTTATAGCAAGAGAACTTGGGTCGTATCCCGCCTTAGCTTCTCGGGCAAGAGTGGGCGCTAAATCCATGAGAATATTTGGGGTGAAAGTCTTAGGATTTTCTAATATCATTTTCACAAGGAATGAATTAGTTTTCTCGTTTGGTTTCGTATCCTTTTTCTTCCATACCTCAAGAGCCTCTTTCAGATGATTTATTGCTCGAAGTTTTTCATCAGCTTTCTTATTGGATTTTAATATCGGAAGGGAAGCTGCAAACAGGAATGAAGGATTGTTTCCCTTTTTTGCAGTTTGGCTTAAAAGCGGGCCAAAGCGATTCATGGTTTTTAAGTCCATGGATTCAGGATATTCTGACATCCTTTCAGAGAAACCATATGAACCGTGAAGCTCCAGTTCACGAAGCGTATTTTTCAAAACATCCAAGCTTTTTTTGACCTCGGGACTCCACACCCTTCCTCTTAATATGGGAACTGAAGCTTCGGCAAAACCTGTGACATCAGCATTAGATTTCCTCATACTCCTCCACAATGGAACCACATGACCAAATGTCCCTGCATTATATGCATCAGGATTATCTGCCATTATTGCTGCAAGAGTGTAAGCTCCGAGTCCTTTTTCTTCAGCGTTAAGGACTTTGGCTATGCCTTCTAAATCCTTATGATGTACTTGCCCAAGACTATTTGCAAGTCTGCCATTATAGCAAGAGATTTTTGCAAGTTCTCTTGCTCTGGGGTTTTTGTGTTCTCTCTGGGAACGGGCAGATCTAGGCATATTTTAATTTAAGCACTAAAGGATTAAAGTCGTTTTCTTGCACGTTTACGCTTTAAGTTAGACTTTTTCCGGTTTTGGCTTAGCTCCACTTTATGCATCTTTTCAATAAGCCCTTTTGTCGGGAACTCACCGCGCCTCATCAGGATTCTTTGGTATTCCAAAACCTTCTTATTGGAGACGCCTTTTGCCATGAGGCCGTGGTCGAAAACCTTGCTAGCCTCAAACTTATCTGGGACATCTAATTTCTTAGACATTTGTTGGTATAACTTCATCTTTTCCTGGAAGTTCGTACCCTTAAAGTTCTCTTCGTTTACCATCTCACCAACATGATATAAAAGGCGAACTGGAGGCCTGCCCTCTTTAACTTCTGTCATAAGGAGCGGAGCCAGATGTTTTAAATGATACCTTTTCATTTTTCTCTCAGCAACAAATTTCCCATAGTACTCTACACAGTCATGTACATCCATCTTCTTTTTGGCAGCTGCAAGTACTATTGGAGCAAAGAGTTTTTGTTCATACCCTCCTATGACACCATTTCCCATACCTTTTAGCAGTTCCCCACGAATGTAGTCAGCAGGGAAGCCGGCTTTCACAGTCTCTTTGACGAGTTTTTGGTTTTCATCAAGGATGGATTTAAGATGTCTTTCTCTCTCCCCAGTAGGCAAGTTTTCTACTGCAGAAAACATGGGGCCAGAATCTCGTCCATCCTTTACAGACTCGATGGCATGGGGAGTGATGATTCCTATCGTGCGCGAATCCACATAACCTTTCCATAACCCCTTAGATACACGATGAGCTATGGGTTCAGAATAATGAGCTATAGGTTCAGAATCTCTATTGCTCCTCGTCCCCTCAAGGAGCTTGTTTAAGTCTTCAAGATTTTTCTTTAAGTATCTTTTTGAAAACCTATTGTACACGATGCCTGTCCTGCTACATTCTATAAATGCTCCAGGATCATGGCCCTTTCTTGCAGTTTCTATTGCTATTGGCAATATTTTCTTAAGTTCGTGAGATTCAAACTCACCTTCCCTTAGATATGTACCAAGCATATTGACATTTTTGACTACGGGGGTATTCCCATTTTGCGACATCACAGTGACTAACTCTTTTAAATCTTTTGCAAGTTTCGGCAACTCTCGCGGTTCAAACCTTCCGGGCCCTGTGGCAGACTTGACCAGTTCCCTGACATGATGTCCGTTAGGTTCAAGCGACGAATTAAAGCTTCCTTTAAGATTTTTATGAACTTTATTTATGATTTTAGGCGGACACTTAGACATTTCCCAGGCAAATGGCGGACCATAGTCGCGACGGAATTCAGATAAGTTCCGAGAATGAAGTTCACTTTCCAGAGTTTCACTTCCAGGGATATCCAGACTTACAACCGGGACCCTAAGCGGACTCTTCTCCATAGGATAATTATTTATCAAAGAGTTAAAAGCCCTTTTATCCTTTTAGCTTCAAAACAAGCTCCTTGTAGCGTTCTCTACAAGAGTAAATAAGTATGCAGATAACGGAGTTTTCAGCGGAGCTTGCAGGCATCATAAAATCCAGCTTCCCAGGTCTTACCGAGATTCAAAAAAAAGCTATGCCAAAAGTCATGGCAGGGAAAAACACTTTTGTTATAGCGCCGACTGGAAGTGGCAAGACAGAGTCTGCATTTCTCCCAGTTCTTGAGTCAGTCCTTAGGCGCCACCGCGAGGGCGAAAAAGGGATTCTTGCACTGTATATAGCTCCCCTTCGCTCCTTAAACAGAGACATGCTTGGGAGGATGGAATCCTGGTGCGAGGAACTCGGGCTTCGCGTCGAAGTACGCCATGGCGATACAAGCCAATACCAAAGAGGTAAGCAAAGAAAAAACCCGCCGCAGATAATGATAACAACCCCTGAAACCCTTCAGGCCGTGCTTCCTGCAAAAATCATGAGGACTCATCTCGCCTCAGTTTCATATGTCATAATAGACGAAGTCCACGAACTTATTTCAGATAAACGTGGAATACAATTAGCTCTTGGCCTTGAGCGCCTGCGCGCGCTTTCCGGAAAATTCCAGACAGTATGCCTCTCTGCTACAGTCGGCTCGCCACAGATAGTTGCCGATTACTATAAGCTTGATGAAATTGTCATTGATTCAAGCACGCGGGATATGGATATAATTGTAAAAAAGCCGACTCTCCCAATCCACGAGGCTGTAAAAAAAGAAACGGGGAAGGGTCAAACCCTAGTCTTTACAAATACGCGCGTTTCAAGTGAATCCTTAACGCAAAAACTTGGTGGCAAAGAAGACCTTGGAGTGCATCATTCCTCACTTTCAAAAGAAGAGCGTCTTGCAACAGAAGAAAAACTTCGTTCAGGAAAGATACGGACCCTGGTCTGCACGTCTTCAATGGAGCTTGGAATAGATGTTGGAGATATTGACAAAGTAGTTCAGGTGACTTCACCCAGGCAAGCTTCACGATTATTGCAGCGCGTCGGACGAAGCGGGCACTCAAGAGAAAAAACCTCAAAAGGCGTTGTTCTCACAACAGAATTTGATGACATACTGGAAGCCGCGGTTGTTGCAAAGCGCGCGCTTTCCGGTGAGATAGAAGAAACTGAGTTCTACAAAGAAAGCCTTGATGTACTCGCCCACCAGATTGCAGGGCTTTGCATGGATTTTGGGGACTTAACGCCAGAACAGGCCTACCTTATCATAAAGAAAGCTTACCCCTACCGAGATCTTTCCGCCGATACATTTGACTCAGTACTCGACACATTAAAGCGTTTGCGCCTTGTCGGCTGGGATGAAAAGAATATTTCCCGCCGCAGAAATACTTTGTTTTATTATTATGGCAATCTTTCAACAATACCAACACATAATCGTTTTATTGTAATAGACATAGCTTCACACAAACCAATTGGCGCGCTTGACGAAGAATATGTAATAGAATGTAATGTAGGCTCAATATTTATCCTTTCTGGACGTGCCTGGAGGATTGCTGATTTCCGTGATAAAGTCGTTATGGTAACCCCGGTTTCAGATATGGGCAGTGAGACTCCTGCGTGGGTCGGAGAAGAACTCCCTGTTCCCTATGAAGTTGCTCAGGAAGTCGGTGAAATGCGCCGCAAGGCAGCTAATATCATTGATTCCACGGGAAATGTAAATACCTGCGCTAAGGAACTTTCAAAAGATGCTAAAAAATATGTTTTGCCTCTTGAATATGGGGGCGCCAAAGAAGTCGCAAAAACAATAGCCCTTCAACTAACAAGAGGTGTGGTTCCTGACGACAAGACAATAACAATTGAGCGCTTTGCAGATAATTACAATAATGTGGTTATGAATACTTGTTTTGGAACGCGCGTCAATGATACGATAGGTCGTGTTCTTGCAGCGATGCTTTCAAGAAAACTTGGGGAAGGCGTTGGGATAAACGCAGATGCATACAGAATAACTTTCAGCGCTCTTGAACTCGAAGAAAAAGATGTTGAAGACGCACTCTTTATCCTTGCAAACAGAAGCATCACATCAAAGCTAAAAGACGCAGTCATAAAAACAAGTCTCTTTTCATTCTCCTTTGCACATGTCGGAAAAAGATTTGGCGTCTTTAAAGACAATATCAATTTTCGCGAGATAAACATCCGTCGCGTTATTGATGCATATGCCGGAACGCCGGTTTATGAGGAAGCCTTGTCTGAATGCTTCTCAAAGAGATTTGACTTGCCAAACTCAAGAAAAGCTCTAAAAGGAATACTAAAAGGGGATATTGAAGTTGCAATCCAGGACTTAACGCCCCTTTCGCAGTTTGGCCTTGAAGCCTTCCGGGATGCAGTTGCAGCCGAAACCCCAGAGCGCGCGATAGTCGAAACTGTAAAAAAGCGTCTTGATTCAAGAAAACTAAATTTTGTCTGTCTTCATTGCGCCCAAGTTATGCGGAATCGTTCAATCGACAAGCTCGAATTCCCATTAAAATGTCCGGCGTGCGAGTCCTGGATGATTGCGTCTATGGGTAGGACTGAAGACGAGCTTTCAGATATTGTCAAAAAATCCATTAAAAATCTTCCGTTGAAAAAATCTGAGACAAATTTTTTGTCCCGCGCAAATCAGTCTGCAGGCTTGATACACACATATGGCAAGCGAGCCCTTCTTGCATTAAACGCAAGAGGCGTTGGACCACGCGCAGCAGCCCGCGTACTTGAACTGGATCTTGATGATGATGCTTTCTATAAGGAAGTCCTTAGAGAGGAGCGCGAATTTGTTCGCACAAGCCGCTTCTGGAAGAAATAACTTTTCTTAAAAACAAAAAACAAACTATAATTAACAAAAATGGTGACCTTGCTTCTTGTGGAGACTGATTCAAGTTTAAGAAAAGAACTAACAGATGTTGAAAATATGTGCCACGCAACAGGCCTTAATTTTATTATACACAAGAAAGGTGAGGATTTAGAAGAGCTTCTTGATTGTCTTGAAGGAACGTTGGTAGCATTCTCTCCAGATGGAAACGAGACAACAGGAAGCATGATATCAAAATTCGGCAGGGATGTCGTTCTTGTTGTAGGAGGCTTTAAAGAACATAAAAATCTCCCCCTGGAAATATCAAAAAGAGCAAAAATGACAGTTTCATTAGGAAAGGATTATTTAAGCATTCCAGATATAGTAGAACGGATAATAGTCGCTTACGAGAAAGCATCAAAAAAGTGAATCGCGCAAAAAAGAAAAAAGAGACTCATGTCATCGCAGAAGAGCGAATAGAAATACTCTTTAAGCTTGCAGAAAAAGCTGCAATAACTGGAGATTATACTCAGGCAAAATATTATCTTGATGTAATGTGGGCGATAAAGACAAAATTCAAAATAAGTATTACAAAAGCTCAAAAAGTACTTTTTTGCAGAAAATGCAAGAATTTTATGATGTCAGGAAAAACCGCAAGAATACGGTGCGAGGATGGGTATCAGGTAGTCGAATGTCTTCTTTGCGGGGAAATTAGGCGATACCCCCTACTCAAAAAATAAGTGAAACAAGTTTTGCAAAAACCTTTTTATAGGAAGACAGTTAATCTATTATATATAAAATGGCGGCAATTTGTCAACTCCTCGTGGAAAAAGTAAGAAAAGACTCTGCAACACTTGCGATGTGGGCACTTATCGCTGCAATACTATTTGGCGTTTTTGAGATATTCTTACCGGGAACAATACTCATGTGGGCGTATCTTGTTATGTGGATGCCGTTTCTTGCCCTTGAGTTTTTGATGCTCCCTTACCTCAGAAAAGATCTCTTAAAAGATGCCCCTGTGATACTTTTTGCAATACTCCTGATGTTTATTTTCATGCTTATTGCCCTTGGAATATCAACGCCAGTTGATGCGAGCACTGTTGTCTGTCCCTTTCTTGTAGTATTCTTACTCGCCTTCTTTGGGGGAATGATATCTGCAATAATAATCCGGGGGGAATGCAAAATGGATCTCAGGGATTCACTTATGCTTAATCTGACGATGATGTGTGAAGTAATAGGCTGCTTTGCAATACTTGCTATAATCTTTGTTCTATTCGGAGTCGGGACAAGTTTCCTTCTTACAAACTTCCTGCTTGTAATGCCATTCTCATTTATAATAGCCTATGTTGTCGCATCAACAATGGGAATGCTTTTAATGCAGAACCTTATTCCCAGAAAAGATATCAAAAAAGCTCTTGTCAAAAAGCCCGCGAAAAAGAAGTAGTCCCAATATTCTTTAGACAGCGACTTCATCATCATCTGCAAAAAGAGCTGTTGCGCAAAGTGCCATTTGATAGAAGAGAGCAAATACTATTGAGACAAGTGCGACAAAAGCGCTAAGGAGTATTGCTACGGTTGGAGACGAGATATTGGCAAGAAGCGGGTTTATGAAAATAAGAAGAGCAATTGGTGCCATTATCGCAACACCCATTGACGCGACATAACAACCTACAGTCCTGCCAAGGTGAGTTGAAAAGAATCGCCAGCCTAAAAAGAGGCTTTCACCAAGAGCGCGTCCAGTTGCAGCGTAGGGTATTGCAAAAGTAAAGTAGACACCAAAAATTATCACTATCATAAGACTAAACCCGGCAAAGGTAAAAGAAGCAATAAAAAGCATCAAAAATGCACCAATTATTGAAAGAATGATTGTTGCAGGGTTGATTCCGCGAATAAGCGATCCCTTTGCTTTCCTGTATTTTCTCGCAATGGAGCGAGCAATCATAGAATAAGACAAAAAAGCAATAATGAGTGTGGCAAATATCACCAAAAAGTCAGTCCGGTCGCCAAAGTCGGGGTTATATATTGCGCGAATATCTGTCTTTCCAGCAATTCCCCCAAGACGGATAAGAGGCAGTTGTATGTTTGTTGAGAATGAATCGTAAACACTTATATTTGTTGCTGAAAACTCCATTTCGTCCGATAATAGCCCATCTATTGTAGCAGGAGACCAGGAGCCGTCAAGAACATCTGTCACACCAGTGCACGCCAGAAGGAAGATTATGGGCAGGGCGGCAATCAAAATGAGCCCTCCTTTTTTCATTGCCAGCGTGAATGGCGCGAGTATGAAGTCTTCCATTTTTCTCTAGTTTTAGGCAAGCGCGTCTAAAAAGCCTTTATCTCAATATTATAACAAAATAAACAATGCCAGAAGGGGGTAAAAAGAAGGGCATGAAATGCGAGATAACAGCTGCCCTAAAAAGAGCTGAAAGCGATGGTACGAGCCTTTGTCTTATCTGCAAAGGTGCGCGCATGCTTTGTGGCAGAAGCTATTGCCCCTTAATGCAAAAGATATCACGGATAACTGCGCCAGATGAAAAAAAGAAGCTTTCACGTGACATGTTTGGTCCGTCACCACCTTCTATATTTGTCGGGCATTTTGGTTACCCAAAAGTCACTGTTGGACCGATGTCTGCAATCGACAGCGACGACCCGCGCATGCTTGATGACCCGTCAAAGTGGTATGGCAAGGACTTTGATGAGATAATTGCGATGCGAATGAATCTTGTCCGCTCAAGGAAAGTCGAAAACGTAAAATCTGATTCAAGGATAGTATCTGATTCCCGCGAACTTGCTCTAGCAGTCAAACCGGCTGACGTAGAACTGCATTTTAAGAATTCTCCAAGGTTTAAAATGTCCTTTAACTCAATGGAGCAGCCCATGGGGCCAACAGGCGTTCTTGAGAAATTCCAGATAACCGAGAACACAAAGATACCAAAGATTGTCGACTATGTTGTAAACGATGAGATTCGTGCAACAGAAGGGGCAACAACATTATACGACCGCGGGTATGACGTCTATTATCTTTCAAAGATACTCTCATCAGGAGCCCTTGGGATGACTGATGCCAAAAAGATGGTTCCGACACGCTGGAGTATCACGGCAACTGATGACATGATAGCAAAAAATCTCCTAAAAGAGATTCGTGAATTTCCCGAGATAAATGAGTTCCGGGTCTATTCAAACGAATATCTTGATAATTCATTTCATATACTCGTCATGCCAGGGGCATGGGAGTTTGAGAACTTTGAGGCATGGGCTCCAAAGACCCTGTGGACTCTAACCGAGAGTAAACCAGTTGTTCAACTAGAGGGCGAACCACACGAAGGGCGAAGTGACTATGCGCAAAAAGAAGGTGGTGGATATTATGCCGCGCGCATGGGAATCGTTGAAGGATTATATCACATGAGAAGGCAAGCCAGAGTAATCTCATTTAGAGAAATTAATGAAGGCTACGTAATTCCAGTTGGCGTCTGGGAAGTTCGTGAGAATGTTCGCCAGGCAATGAAAAACCCTCCCGAAAAATTCCAGACTAGAAACGAGGCTCTTGCATGGATTGCCAGACGCTCGCGCGTTCCAATGCAAAAGTACTTAAGGATGTCATCGATTCTCAGGCAGATGCGCATTGGGGATTTCTAAGCTTTTTATACCCTATAGTGCAAATAAGCCCGCAAAATCAGTAGGTTGGATTTATTCCAGCCACTTTGGGCCGCAAGGTCCGATTCTAACGCGAATATTTTTGCGAACGATAATGACAACAGTATACGATGTTGATGCCGGAGCACTGATTGGTGCCGCATCAAAGGAATTAAAAGGCAAAGTGAAAGCGCCAGAGTGGACAGAATTTGTCAAAACTGGTGTTTCCAAGGAAAGACCGCCTGAAGACCCCGATTGGTGGTATGTCAGGGAGGCTTCAATCCTTAGAAAGATTTATGTCAAGGGACCAATAGGCGTCTCAAGACTAAGAAAAGAATACCGCGCAAAAAAGAACCGTGGTGTCAGATGCGAGAGATCCTATGTTGCAGGAGGAAAAATTATCAGGCTCGCATGCCAACAGCTCGAAGAATGCGGTTATGTGAAGAAAGCAAAAGACAGTGACGGTAGGGAGATTACGGCTGAGGGAATGAAGTTCCTTGATGCTATGTCCTACAAAGTGAAAGGAGCTTAAAAAAGCTAATAACATAAGCGTCGAAAAAACAATGGATGAGCTTGAGGCATTACGGGCAAGAAAACTTGCAGAACTCCAGGCACGTCGCCAGATGGCCGACAACCAGGAGTTTGAACAGCGCGCCCAGATGAATGCCGCACTTACTCAGATTGACTTGATTGTCAGGCGTTTCCTTTCTAAGGAGGCACAAGACAGACTTGATAATCTAAGGCTCGTCCAACCAGAACTCGTGCAAAAACTAAAACTATATTTGGCTCAAATGTATTCATCAGGTCAAATAAAACAGATGGATGATGCGCAGCTTAAGGAAATCCTTGTGCGCTTGTCAGGGTCAAAACACGAGACGACGATTAAAAGAATATAAGAATAATAACTACAATGAGCTCAAGAAAAGATCAAGAAAGTAAAAACGCCCTTGAAAAGGCGCACAAGGAGGCAAGTCGTGCTCCAGTCTGGGTATTCCCCAAGACAAACAGAAAGGTGCGCTGGTCCCCAAGGAGTAGGAGAAGCTGGAGAGGAGACAACATATTTTAGTTGAATTAAAAAAATGGCTGAAAAAGTTAAGAAAGAAAAGGCAGCTTCCCCCGTCACAAAGGAAGAACAGGTAAAAAAGGCAGAAGAAGCACCTGTCGAGAAAATTATCGAGACAAAGCCTGTCAAAGAGAAAGTCAAAACCAAGACAGAAGAAAAGTCTTCTGAGGATTCTAAGGAGAAAAAAGAGTCCCCAAAGGCAGCAGATGTTAAGGCTGAGACAAAAAAAGAGTCTAAAAAGGAAGATAAAAAAGGCGAAAAAGTAGATATAGTCTCTGAGACTGTATATATTATCCCTTTGCGCAAAGTGTATCACACAAAGCCCTGCTACCGCAGGACAAATAAAGCAGTGGCAACACTAGTGACATTTATCTGCCGCCACACCAAAGCAACTGAAGAGAACGTTAAAATCTCATCAGAGCTTAACCAGCATATCTGGGCACACGGAAACGAAAGACCTCCGCGAAAAGTTCAGGTAAAGGCGGTAAAAGACTCTACAGGCAAAGTGACAGTAAGCCTCCTTAAATAAGGGGCTTTTTGTCTCAGCACATTATAAGCTTGATATGGCAATTGCACGGACTAATTTCATGGGCGAAGGCTGTCTTGGTCTCTTTGGTTTTGCAAGCGATGCATATTGTATCCTTTCAAACAGAGTCACTGAAACAAAAGCAGAGGATCTTTCAGAGAAACTGGATGTCCCCGTGCTTCAAACAACAGTCTCAGCATTCATGCTTCCTGGAATAATGTCAGCAGGCAATTCTAATGCAATTCTTTTGCCATACCTTTCAGAGGATTCTGAGATTGTGGCAATAGGAAAGATTGTACCTAAAGTACAGATAGTCTCTGATAAGTTCACAGCACTTGGGAATCTTGTCTGTGCAAATGACAATGGTGGGATAATAAGTGACGTATTTTCTGATAAAGCAAAAAAGATGATTGACGACGCGCTCGGCTTTAAAACAGAGCGTGGGCGAATTGCAGATTCTTCAGAAGTGGGTTCCATTTGCATTGCGACAAACAAAGGATTTGTTGTGACTCCGGATGCCGCTGACAAAGAACTCGATTACCTGAAAGAAATATTTGGAGTTTCGGGCGGAAGAGCCTCTCTTGATATGGGGAAAAAGTCCGTAGGTTCTCATCTTATTGCAAACTCCAAAGGCATGGTAATATCAGAAAAGACAACACCAATAGAAATAGAATATGCAAACGATGCCTTAGGCTTCCTTTAGGGCATCAAGACATTTTATAACATAAAGTTTCAAAAACAACAAAACAAAATGAAGTACACACTAAGCGGAAATCTTAGAATAGGCAAAAAGATACAAAAGTTTACAAAAGAGCTCGAAGCCGATTCTGAGGATGCGGCAAAAGAGCGCCTCTATACACTTTATGGAAGTGCACACGGCACAAAGAGACGCTGGATAAACATCGATAAAGTAGAAAAAACAACAGTATGAGCGAAAAAAACATGCCTGGAAACAAAACCCAAGCAAAAGGACCTTCAGAGAGCGACCAGAGAAAGCTCCAGGAGCTCATGATAAAATCTAGGTCTTACCAGCAGGCGCTTTCAGAGATGGGCCAGCAGGCGGCAATGGCAGAGCAGGTTCTTATGGAACTTGAGTCTGTTGTTGGACTCGTAGAGACTCTCCCTCAGGAAAAAGGCGATGAGGTACTTGTCCCGATAGGTGCCGGAGTCTTTGTCAAGGCAAAGCTTACTGATAAAGAGAATTTTATAATCTCAGTAGGTGGCGATACTCAAGTAGCCAAAGCATCCCCAGATGCAAAAGCTTATCTTATCGAGAGAAAGGCAAAGCTTGAAGAGGATTTAAACAAGCTTCTTTCTGACGGGAACAATATTCGCGCCGAACTTGAGACCATAAATAAAACCGCTGAAGAGATTTATTCGAAATTTTCGAATTAACTCTCCTTTTTATAAATCTTTCCATTAATCCTATATGGAAACAGAAAGTCTGCCAAAGGTCAATCTTAATTTGTTTCTTTCACATATTCTTTCTGATATAACGCCCAGTCCAGAAGAACGTAAGAAAGAAGCAGGGCTTCTTAAAGACCTTCTTGAGATGGTGGGCGCTGTTGCAAAGGGTGCAAATCCGAAAGCCGAGGTAATGCTTGTTGGTTCCATAGCAAAAGGAACTGATATTGCAGGAGATAAGGACTTTGATATTTTCATTCAGTTCCCTCCAGATGTCGAGCGCGAGGAGCTTGAAGCAAAAGGAATTATGGCAGGGCGTAAATTCTTTGAACTAGTGGGTGGCAAAAGTGAGATGAGTTATGCCGAGCACCCCTACATAAAAGGTGACTATAAAGGGTTTGTAGTCGAAATTGTCCCATGCTACAAGATAAAAAAAGGCGGCAAGATACAAAGTGCCGTTGACAGAACACCCTTACACACAGATTTTGTCCTCTCAAAAATAAAGTCAAAGCCAAAATTACAGTCTGACACACTCCTCCTTAAAAAATTCATGAAGGGCAATAACATTTATGGTGCGCACGCGGCTGTCGAAGGCTTTTCAGGGTATTTATGCGAACTTTTAGTCATTAAATACGGCTCGTTTATCAAGGTTCTTGATGCCGCCTCAAAATGGGTGCACGGAGAACACATTTCAGTAGAAGGTCCAGTTCTTAAAAAACGCTTTTCATCAGTCCCTCTAGTCTTCATAGACCCAGTTGATGAAACAAGAAACGTCGCTGCGGCAGTCTCTATTGAGAAAATGGCAAATTTCATGCTACTTGCCGAAGCATTCCTTGAAAAACCCAGAAAGGAATTCTTTTACGGGGAGAAAAAAGGAATAATGTCCAAAAAGGAGTTTTATAAGTATCTTTCTGTGCGCGGGACAAACCTAATCTGCATATATTTTGAAGCTCCAAAATTAATTGAAGACACACTCATACCACAACTCTCAAAGAGTCTTAATGCATTGGGGGCAGCAGCCGAGCGCGAAGGCTTTTCTGTTATGAAAAAGGACTTTTGGACAGATGGCAAAAAAGCCGGCCTAGTCCTGGAGTTTGATGTCTCGTCATTACCAAGAGCACAAAAGAAAATGGGTCCCTTCTTTGATTCAAAAGTCGCCGATTTAAAAGGATTTGTTGAGGCAAACAGGAAAATTGCCATATCAAAACCATATCTTGAGGACGGTCACTGGGCAATAGACATAGAAAGGCGCTTTAGGCACGCAGACGATTTTGTCAAATACTACTTAGAGGAGAAAAAAGGGTTTGGAAAATGCCTGCGCGAGACTCCCTGCAAGTTCCACCTAAAAGTCAATTCTAATATCCAGGGGATAAAAAACACATCTTTTTGGGAATTCATGAAGACCTTTTGAAGTAAAAATCCCAAATTCTAAGGCTAAAAAGCGAAGCCTAAGGCAGTTTGACTCTATGCCTTTTTAATCTATAACTTCAAAATGAGCGCTTTTTCTTTAGAGATTACTAGCGGGGTTGAGCAGCCAGGAGTGCTCGCCGGGCTCATAACCCGGAGGTCGTGTGGTTCAAATCCCACCCCCGCTACCATACTTTTAATTTAAAGCCAGGTTTCCTAGTCCTCGACAAGGGCATTCATGAGCTTTATTGTATTCTCTATATCGCTTCTGGTTTTTGATGAATAAAACAAAACAAGCTCTTTTAGGGCTTCATTCGGCACTTTCTCTTCCCTTGCGTTATAACCTTCTTTCCGAACAAGTCGTAGTATCTCATCAGACCTTGTTGCACGTTTTTTGACCATCTCGCGCACAGGACGCAAAATCGGAGTATACTTCTTGTTTGTAAAGCGCGAGCAAAGCGTATAAAACGCCTTGACATAATCATAAAGCGCATCAGAGTCCATTCCATCCCAGGCACAATCCCTCTGCAAAACGTTATTAACATAAGAGAATGGCGGGATATAAAGCCGCTCAACGCCCCCGTCAGCGCCTGCAGATTCAAGCTTAAAAGGCTCTTCGATTGCCAGCTCATCAGGAATGACTTCAATCTCCCGTCTTTGGATATCGCGCAGCACATATTTTGATAATATTGCAACAGCCATTAAAGTTGAAGGCATATTCATGTCCATATTCCTTAGTTCTATTGTCCCGACTTTGTTTACTTTAACAGGATTCCAGGATATATCAAGGACGTTTTTCTTTTTCACTTCCTCAAGATCTCCCCCAGCATTGCCTACGATTTCGAGCCAGCCCTCTAATCGTGCTTTTGCTCTTTTGTCAAGGTCATCATAGGTTGTAACATAATTCTGCAGGGCGCCAAATTCCTGATACTTGTCATAAAGTCCGTCATAACCTAGTGCTGGCCCTCCACGATAAAGAAGCATACGCGAGTCTTTGCCCAGATAGCTTCCTTTGAAGATTGGTGATGATTGTGTTAGTGTACAAAGCGCGGGGTCAATTGCTATGCCAAAATTAAAACAATTGACAGTCTTTTGTTTTTCACCTCTTTTTGCATGCTCTATAAGATTCCTTTTAGAATAGTCAAAGATTCCTTTTGGTAAAGAGTAGTGAAAATGAAAGCCCGCGCAACGTCCCGCGTATTCCCATTTATCACCAAAAAGCTTCTTTTTGACGCCGTACCATTCAGACTCGCGCATTTTTGGCTCATAGTCATATGGATACATTGCCATGGGGAAAAACTCTAGGCCATACTCCTCGGCGATATCAAGGACCCCGACCATGTCTTCAAGGAACTTTGCCGCAACGTTTCTGACATAGATTCTTGGATAGACTCCCATCTCAATGTAAGAATGGCAGCACTCTTTTACAGCCTCATGAGCCAGTTCTTTGTTTTCTATATGCAAAAGAACCTTATCAGCTTCATTTGAAACACCTCCGTCCTTATCAACAAGGAGGAATTCAACTTCAAAGCCCGTTTTTGCTCGCTCTTTAACAGACTTATCAGAACCCACTTCACGCATGCCTGTTAATTTGCCGCGCTTTCCCCTTACTTTTGTAAAAAACGTATGATAAGCCATTATAAAATTTTAGTCCCTTAGTATTTTGCCACTGACAAGATTAATAACCCGTGACGCTTTGCCACTTGGCACGTCATCATCCACAAGAACAAAATCAAGAGAATCTATTATCTCTTTTGGAATTTCGGAAAACTGGCTTGCGGGTGGCATGCCTGAAATATTTGCAGAGGTTGTTACTACAGGACACTCTGATTTTTTTATGAGTTTAAGGAGCAAAGGATAATCAGGAATTCTAATTCCAAGTGTTTCAAGACCACACACAGCTTCCTTTGGTATTCCCTTATTTTTCACAATAAGTGTAAAGGGACCTGGCAAGCGTTCTTTTATCTCCTCAGTTTCTCTTTTATCGACATCAACATATCTTATTACATCATCAGCCGAGGCGAATGCAACAGACATAGGCTTTTGATTGTTTCGTCCTTTTATCTCAAAAATCCGCAATATCGCCTCACGATTTGTCGCGTTGCATCCAATACCATAAACAGTATCTGTAGGGTATGCAAATACGGCGCCGGATTTTATTCTTTGGGATATGTCGCGCAAGTCTGCGTCTTTAAAATCTATAATCTCAGTCATGGTTCCATTTTTGTGCCCGAAGGTACTCCTCTATTTCCTTAGGATTCATATCACGAAGCCTCATCTCTCCTATCTTTTGATTTCTGCGCGTAAAAAGTCTTCTTGCTCCTTCCAAAAAGTCTTTTTCAAGAACCTTTTTTTGTCTTAAACGTACTGCCCGCGACTTAACCTTTGGCTGTGGGGAAAACGCGTTTTTTGGGATTTTGTCCAGAAGTTCAATCTCTGCACATAATTGCGTACATGCAGATACGACACCATATTGTTTACTTCCTGGGCTTGTGACTAGTTTTTGTGCGAATTCCTCTTGAACCACGATTACTGCAAGCTCGAATTCATGCGCTAGCAAGCTAAGGATGAATGGTTTTGAAATAAAGTATGGCAGATTTGAGATGCATTTGTCAAAAGATGGCCAATCAATTCGAAGGGCATCACCATCTATTACCTCAAGATTATCCCATCTCCCTTCAAGAGCGCTTGCAAGAAGAGAGTCGCGCTCTATTGCAATGACCTTTTTTGCAGAGGCACAAAGCCTTCCTGTCATAGCGCCTTTCCCCGGACCTATTTCAAGGACTATTTCTTTTCCATTAAGCTCCGCAGAATTAACAACAGAATCAAGGATTTTTTCGTCCACCATGAAGTGTTGTCCCAACGTTGCGCCCATTCTTGATGTTTTCACTCTTATTTTATAGCTGTAAATCTTAAATAAAGGAAAAATGCCAACACCTTCCTCACGCCTTAGGAATAAGCTTACAACAGAGAACCTCTGGCTCTACATACTGTCTCTCCTTTCTACAAGGGATTTTTACGGTTATGAGCTAAGGGAAACAGTAAAAGCACAGTTTGGGTTTCTTCCGGGAAAAGTCACAGCGTATAGAGTTCTTTATGCCCTTAAGTCAGAAGGGTTTGTCGCAATCGAGAAAAAAGAGGAAGGGACTGGGCGGAAACGAAAATATTACACAATAACCAAGAAGGGCAAAAAAGAAATCGAGAACGGAAAAAACCTTCTTAAAGAGACTCTTGCTTCTTTATAATCTGTGGGCAAGAAGTTGATAGTTTCTGGAAATCTTATCTGCAAGAATAGCCCCCTTTAATTCTATTCCACTGCGCCTTATAACAGGACAACACTTACCGCTTCTGATATTTCCCATTATCTCCCCAGCCGTTGAGCCTTCAACCTCTGTGCATACGGCACCTATACCGGCTATGGCGTGTGCGTCACTCCCGCCGACAAGGGGTCTTGAATGGACTTTTGCCATCTCACGTGCTTTCCCATTCCCGTGTAAACAATGCCCGTTTAGTTCTATAGCATCAAAAGCGAGTTTCCAGCAAAGGTCGCCGATACCGCTTCTTATCGCATCATATGGATGGGCGGCAATAGCAATACCACCAGCCTTATGGATAAGTCCGACAGTTTCCTTGGCACTAAGGCCTTGGGGAATAATTTCATCCACCCCCAGACCGATTACATGTCCGTCTTTTGTGCTGATTTCAATTGAGGGGATTATAATTAAGTCCTTTACCTTTTTCTTTGAGGCAAGAAGACTACCTTTCATTGCGTTGTGGTCGCTAATTGCAATTGCGCCAAGCCCGGACTCCTGAGCCTTCCTTATAATGTCATCGATTTCTGAAAGCGAGTCTTTTTCAGAATACTTTGAATGGATATGGTGGTCAAAAAGCATCGCCTAATTTGGGGATACTGGATAAAAAACCAATACATAATAAACGACACAGTCAAAGCAGTACTCAGGGTCCCATATCAAAGACTCATTTGAAGGAAATCTATTGCAATCGTGTGCTCTCCAAGGGAGCATTGGAGAACTCCTTTACCGCCCGAAACAAGCTTTTCTCCAGCCGAAATCTCAGGGAAAAGGCTCTTGCAAAAACTTTGGGCTGATGCTGAAGACTTAACAGAACCGCCACCAAGTGCAGAACACAAGTCATTTGCACGAACGTTGCATTCAGTTCGTGCTGCACTCCAGTCAACACTAAGCTCAATTCTTGGTTTATTCAGATAATCAGCACTCTCACATGTTGGGTCGCTTTCAACACCTGAGTTATCATCAAAACACACAATGGGTTTTGTGTCTTTCCCGTAAGTCTCTTCATAGATTTGCACAAGCTGGGCGTTACTTATCTGGGATACCACACTTCCTTTGTCTTCCCAGCGCACACGCTCGCTTAACTTCCCTTTTGCCGCCCCGATTTTTATCACAACTTTTTCAAGCACACGACCGACATTATCCTTATAGACTTCGCTGCCTTCCGTTCCTTCCCTGCAGGTCAGGCGCGTCTCACTTAACGTTTGGGTACGGACATTTGAATGCTCATCTGTAAATTTAAATTCTGTTATTTCATTATCGCCAACTGTGTATTCCGTGTCACTTAGTGTCCCTTTAAGTTCAATTGATCTCGGTTTTGCAATCCAGGCTTTGCATGCCGCATAGACTGAATCGGCAGAGGCATAATAATTTATGCAAAGATTTCCAAGAGGTGCCACCATCTTTTTGAGCGCTTCTGTTGCAGCAGAAGCACAAGACTTATCATCACAGCGTGGGTTAAAGGACTTTACGCTATAAACAGGGTTGTTCTTGTTTTCAGGAGCCTCACCCCATGGACATCCCCCGTTTCCTATTACTGCGTCTATCCTAAAGGGAATGCAATTTCGCATATCGATATCCCCACCTTTACACGCGACCTCAAAATTCTCCAGAATCAACTCTTTGCCATCCTCACCGACAACTAAGAATTCACTTAAAGTAATTGCTTCCTCATTCATATCGTTTGCGATAAAGTCGCGGGCATAAGTCTTAAACCTACTCGCAAAGCCTGATGCTACTCCCTTCCAATTTGTGACGATATTTTCAAGACCACCGTAACTCGGGTCGCTTGGAAGGTTATCTGTTGTCTTTACAAGTACCCATTTCGAGCTTTTAAATTCTGCTACAGGCTCGGTTATACCCAAGGATTCTCCCTGTCCATTTATTGCAGCCTTTGCTTTCTCAATAAGTTTTGTTGCCACTTCATAAAGTTTTGGCAATCTGATGTCTATATTATATCTTCTCCCGACAATATCAACAGAAACGCTTCTTGGCGGTTCGCGACCCACACAGGTTATTTTTTGTCCGAAAGAAACTGTCTGAGCAACAAGTGTAGGCTCCTCACTCCAGCTTGCTTCAACCGAAGGAAGTGCAAAGCCTTCAGCCACACTCTCAACAGTACAGTCCTTGACATTAGGGATGTTCTTGTATGCTATGCCGTAAGCTTCAAGATCGACACCAAGATCGTCGCCCATGGTCTTGGCATAATGACTGGCGAGACTCTGCCTGAGACCGTCTTCCCACCCTTCTTGAGTATTGATATTGTATTCCTTTTTCATGAAATCGATAGTGCCTTCTTCAAGGCTTCGTTGCAAAAGGACGTTATAACTGTCTGCCATTATGCTTTGGGCAATAAATTGCAGGCGACCATTGGCATATGTGGAACGCGCAATCTCAAGCCGCGCCTCGTTTTCCCCAACGATTACAACAGCTATCCCTGCAACGATTAAAAATATTATGGCGCCTAAAAATGGCGTTGCACTAAACATGCCTTTTTTGGAAGGGACTTTGGGCATAGGTGATATTAGATGAGGAAAAAGAAAAGCGAGAGTTTTATACATAGTACGGGTAAATCCTAAGGAAAAGTGACAAGTATTGAAGAAAGGGTTAAAGCAATAGAAGAAAGGAACTGTCGTGTAGAGCTTGATAAAGCCTGGGAAACTAGCATCGCGCGAAAGATAATTCTTGCAGTTCTTACATATTTTGTAATACTTGTTTTCTTTATTGTCGCAGAGCTTCCTTATCCCTTCTTAAGCGCGCTTGTTCCAAGCGCAGCGTTTATATTCTCAACGCTTTCGCTGCCGTACTTTAAGACCGTTTGGATTAGCAGAAAATCCGCCTAAGCATAGTTAAGCCAATTAGAGTGAGTTGGCATATAAAACTGCAGTAGTGTTCCTCCCAGAAGAATAATAATCCGGGAATTCATTGATTAAGGAGTATCCCATTTTTTCATAGAATCCTCTTGTGAGCTTCATGTTCTTTCCAGTATAAAGGAATGCTTTTCTAAAGCCATGCTTCTTTGCGTAGTTTTCAATGAATCTTATTAGTGTTGTCCCCACACCCAGTCCCTGAACTCTCTTTTTTACTGAAAGCCAATAGATTTCACAGTGTTTATAACCTGGAAAGAAAGGCTTAAGTGTCACATAACCGACTAGTTCTTTCCCATGTCTAAGCCCGAAGAAAATTTCATGGCAAGAGTCAAAACGCTCATTGACCCTCTTTTTCATTTGGGCTTTTGTGATTCTTTCTTCCCGGTCGCCTTGGTGGTCGGACTCAAAATCTATCAGTACAAGCTCTTCAAGATGTCTTCTGTCTAATCTGATTATTTTGTCCATGTATAAAGAATGCGGGGAATGGGATTCGAACCCATGAAGGCCTAAGCCACAGGATCTTAAGTCCTGCCCGTTTGACCAAGCTCCGGCATCCCCGCAAAATAAAATAAGAACTCGCGCCTAATTTGAGTAAAAAGATTAAAAAGCCTACTCCAACAACTTTTCTAGTATTGCATCACCCATTTCAGAACATTTTGAACTGCCGCCAAGGTCGCCAGTGCGCACTTTGCCATCGGCAAGAACCTTTTCAACTGCCATTGTTACCGCGTTCCCGGCTTCATTTTCGCCAAGTTCCTTAAGCATCAGAGCTCCAGCAAGAATTGTCGCGCAGGGGTTTGCGATGTTTTTCCCGGCGATATCAGGTGCTGAACCATGCACAGGTTCAAACATTGAAGTCCCTTTCGGGTTTATGTTCCCTGAAACTGCAAGACCTATTCCGCCCTGTATGCAGGCCCCAAGGTCTGTTATTATGTCGCCAAAGAGATTTGGTGAGACAACAACATCAAACCACTGTGGCTTTGTGATAAAATACATAGTTATTGCATCAACATAATTGTATTCAAGCTCGATTCCGGGATATTTTGCCGAAACCTCAACAGCAGCTTCGCGCCAAAGACCATACATGTCGGATAAAACATTAGCCTTATCGACTGCCGTCACACGTCTTTTCCCATTCTTTTTCTTGCATAAGTCAAAAGCGTAGTCTATAACACGCGTTGCGCCTTCCTTACTCATCATGCCTATCTGGTATGCTATCTCTTCAGAGTCTGTTTCAATGTCAAGACCAAACTTGGTCTTGTGAAGTTCTCTAATAAGAAGTAGCTCTTTTTTGCTCGTTCCAGTCTTAGCGCGTCCACCAAGTCCGACATAAAAGTCCTCTGTGTTCTCACGAATGACATCAAAGTTTATGTCATCTGGTCCTTTCCCTGCAAGCGGACTCTTTATGCTTGGAAGAAGCTTGACCGGGCGCAAGTTGACATACTCGTCAAATGCAAAACGAAGTTTAAGGAGGATTCCCTTTTCAAGTATTCCGGGCTTTACTCTTGGGTCACCAAGCGCGCCAAGATATATCGCCTTGTTCTTCCCGACAGCCTCAAGTGACTCGTCGCTTAGGACTTCTCCGGTCTTTAAGTAATTATCAGAGCCAAAGGGAAACTCTTCCCAGTCAATAGAAAACCCAAATTTATCTGCCGCAGTGTTTAATACTTTGACACCTTGGGGTACGACTTCTTTTCCTATACCGTCTCCCGGGATAAGTGCAACTTTATGTGTCATTTCTCCTTATTTTCGAGTAGAGAGATAAAAAGACTTTTTCTCTTTTCAATGATTAAATCATTATGAGAGTAAGGAAATGTTCTGTGCATTCTATAAAACCGAAAAGATGCAGGGGCACATCCGCACAGGAACTTCATCTTTTAGGGATAGGACCTGGGGGCTCATCCTGTAGGGTATGTGGTGAATGTTGCGAGAATATGCGCGTTAAGTTGGATAAAGATGACGCAAAAAGAATACTGACACATATATCCAGCAATAAGGAAGCTCTTGAAAGAAAAGGTATTGGCACTAAACGGTTGATAAGACACATACAAGAAAAAAGTGAACTTCCATTACACTCAGATGTGGCAAGAAAAGGGGAAGTGAGAAAAGACTCCTGTGTTTTCCTCACAGACAAACAATAGACTAACCAAGTTTTCTCTTAGAGTATTCTACAAGACCGCCAGCCTTGCTCATTTCCCTTAGGAATTCAGGCATTGGGGGGAATGAGGCTGTTGCCCCCTTAGTCTTATTCTTGACAATACCTTCATCAAAATCAACTTCAAAAATATCGCCTTCTTCACATGGAATATCCGTTTCTATTAACGGGAGGCCAATGTTTATTGAGTTACGATAAAATATCCTTGCAAATGATTTGGCAATGACACAGCTTATCCCGGCGCCAATGAGCGCGCGAGGTGCATGTTCCCTTGAGCTTCCACAGCCAAAGTTGTTTTCGGCAACAATCATATCACCCTTCTTTACTTCATCCACAAACTCTGGGCGAACATTTTCAAAAGCGTGAGCTGCAAGCTCCTTAAGGTCGCCTGTGATTAAGTATTTTGCAGGAATTATCTGGTCAGTATCGACGTTGTCCCCAAATTTCCAGGCCTTTCCTTCTATTTTCATTTTCTTGTCTAACCTAAAGCTCGTTTGGATCAGTTATCCTTCCAGTGAGGGCCGATGCTGCAACAACATAAGGGTTTGCAAGGTAGGTCTTTGACTCCTTATCACCCATTCGTCCTATGAAATTCCTGTTTGTCGTTGATACGCAGACTTCGTCCTTTCCAAGTATTCCCATATAACCGCCAAGACAGGCGCCGCATGTGGGCCCTGAAAGGAAGGCTCCTGCGTCCATGAAAATCTTATAAAGTCCTTCCTCAATCATCCGGCGCTGAACGTCAGTTGATGCGGGAACTACAATCATGCGCACATCGTCATCTATTGTTTTACCCTTTAGAATCTGCGCTGCTGCGCGCATATCTTCAATTCTTCCGTTGGTGCAGGAACCAAGGTATGCCTGGTCTATTTTTACATCGCAGTCGCGCGCCGCTTTTGCATTTTCCGGAAGGAAAGGCTCAGCTACAGTCGGTACGATAGTCGTTGCATCATAATTAAACGTATCACAATACTCTGCGTCGGGATCCGCATAGACTTTTTCATAAGTTCCACGGACGCGCCCTTTTAGATAATCATCAACTTTAGCGTCGGCGGGGATTATTCCGGCTTTTCCTCCGCACTCTATTGCCATGTTTGAAATTGATATCCTGTCAGCTAGCGGTAGCTCGGTTATTGTTGAGCCGTACCACTCCATTGAACGGTAAAGCGAGCCTTCAACACCTATGTCGCCAATTACGTGAAGTATTATGTCTTTACCCATGACATAAGGGCCTAGCTTTCCTTCAACAATACTCTTTTGGGTCTCAGGGACTTTGAACCAAAGTTCTCCGGTTGCCATAGCACATGCCGCTTCAGTCGAACCTATTCCAGTTGATAGTGCGCCGAGAGCACCGTAGGAACAAGTGTGAGAGTCAGCGCCGACTACCAGTCTTCCGGGAGCCGCAAAGCCCTGTTCTATCATAACTTGGTGGCAGACGCCTCCGCGCCCGACCTCATAATAATTCTTTATATTATATTTCTTTGCAAAAACGCGCATGGCCTTGGCCTGTTCAGCACTCTTAACATCCTTATTTGGAACATAATGGTCTGGGATGAGGACGATTTTTTCAGTCTTTGGCACCGTACCCGAAAAATGTTCGTCATACACTTCAAATGCTGGAAGGCCGGTTACGTCATTGACCATGACATAGTCTATCTTCGCTTCGATGGTATCACCCACCTTTACTACATCTTTGCCCGCATGCTTCCCGAGTATCTTTTGAGCAATTGTTTGGCCCATTGTAAATTATTCTAATATTAAACTGCCAATTTTGAGCGCAGCGAGATAAAAAAGGGTGAAAAAAGCAAAAGTAAGATTTTCTTACTTTTTAAAAACTTCAGGTTAGCCTTTTATTTGCCTAACCCATAATCTATTTAGCTCTAAAAATTGGATCCACAAACTACTGCCCGGAAAATCAAGTCAATGGAGATTCGTGGCGCACTAAAGATTGCGACATCCGCTGCAGACTCCCTTAGCAAGTATGCGAGAGACTACTCTGGAAAAAACTTCTCACGCGATTTCCTTAAAGCTGCAAAAGTCTTAAAGGCGGCGCGTCCGACTGCAGTCTCGCTTCCAAACGCGGTTGACTATTGTGTTTACTTGTCTAAGGAAAATCCACAAGATAAGCTTCCAAAAATAATCGATAAGTTCATAAAAGAGCAGGAAGCTGCCCTTGAAAAAGTAGCAAAGAACGGCGCAAAAAGGGTTGAAAAAGGCGACACGATTCTTACGCACTGCAACTCGACTGCGGCAATTGACGTCATAGTCGAGGCATCAAAGACAAAAAAGATTAAAGCCATCTGCACTGAAACGCGCCCGAGAAACCAAGGCTATTTGACAGCTGCAGCCCTTGCAAAAAGCAAAGTTGATGTGACGATGATTGTAGACTCTGCAGTCCGCTTTGCGATTAAGCATTTTGACATCGATAAAGTAGTAATCGGCGCCGACACGGTTGCTGCAAACGGCGCTGTTGCAAATAAGATTGGAACAAGCCAGATTGCAACTCTTGCTCACGAGGCAAATATTCCAGTTATTGTTGCCTGCGAGACGATAAAATTCTCACCCCAGACGATGGACGGCAGCCTGATTGAAGTTGAAGAGCGTGACAATGCTGAAATCCGCCCGCCGATGCGCGGAGTTAAGATGTGGAACCCAGCATTTGACTTTACGCCGCCAGAGTACATTGACATAATTGTAACCGAAGACGGAATAATCCCGCCGTATATGGCATATGAAGTCTTAAAGGAAAAATTCGCATGGGAACTCTAAAAATGCCTCAACCAAAAACTGAATCAAATGACGCTTATATAAGCCTCAAAAAATATATTGAGGACTCGATAATCGCAATTGAGGCAAGAGAAGACCTTGCCCTGCGTCGTGTTTCAGAAGAGGCAAGCGCAGAGGCGGCTGTCGAAAGCCATAGGGAGCTTATGCTTATAGGTCTCCTTGACTACTCCCTTTCAAAACTAATGACAAAAGTCCACTACAAGGGCTTGCCAGAAAAGTTTTATGACCAGATAATAAACGACTTAAAGCGAGCACTTGCGGGTCCAAAAAAGCAGACTCTTCTTGCTCTTGAAGATGCAGAAAACCGGGTTGTTGACCTTGACAGAAAAGAAGGCAATTTCGAGGACACCCTCATTGATAAGGCAAAAATCAAGAAAGCCGCAAGCCTTTATTCCAAGGGTTTTTCAGTAAGGCGCGCATCAGAAATGACGGGCGCCGAGCCCTCCGAAGTCTCATCATATGTTGGCACGACAAAAATCCACGAGCTAAAAGGGTCTAGGTCAAACGCAAAACGATTTGAGAGCGCAAGGCGCATTTTTAACATAAAAGATGACTGAGAAAAAAAGAGTGATATGCGATTCAGGCGCACTAATCTCACTTTCCATTAATTGCATGACACCTCTGGTGTTTGAACTATCAAAATATGCCGATTTCATAATAACTCCTGCCGTCGTTGAAGAAATAATAACAACTCCCGAAAAACGCGGAAATCATCTCATGGGTCCGATGAAGTTTCGCGCAATGCTTGATTCAGGTATCCTAAAGCTTGAGACTCCAGATAAAAAAGAGGTCTATGGGATAATGGATGTCGCCAATTCAGTTTACAGGGCAAAAGGCAAAGAGCTTCACATAATCCAACAAGGGGAGGCCGAGGCACTTGCTCTGGCAAACGACGGGGACGTTCTTTTGATGGACGAGCGAACCCTGCGTTATCTTATTGAGCAGCCAAAAGACTTGCTTTCACTTCTTCACCACAGGCTCCATCGTCACATAACAATGGATTTTGCGCGAGCAAAAGAGTTTCAAAAGTACTGTAAAGGAGTTGAGATAATACGGTCTGCCGAACTTGTTGCAGTTTGTTTTGAGAAAGGTATACTGGCTAAATATTTTTCAGCCGAACCCCGTCATATGTTTGAAGCCTGTCTTGTATCCTTAAAACGTTCAGGATGCTCGCTTTCATCCGATGACATAAGAGAATACACCAGAATGTTTAAGTGAAAGTGTATCTATTTAACAATATTTGAAAAATCCTTTTATCATAGTCCTGCTAATATTTGTGTAACTAAAAGCCCAAATACAGTTTAGACAAAATGACCTACCTAGATTTAAAATATAAGCCTGCAGAAACTGATATAATCTGCAAATATTATCTTGAGCCAAACGGGATAACGCTTGAAAAAGCATGCGAGGAAGTTGCTGCAGAATCAAGCATAGGTACCTGGACAGAACTTACTACTCTTTCTAAAGAGACAAAAGAGGAGCTTTCGGCGCGTGTTTTTGAAATTGATAAAAAAAAGAAAACAACAAAGATTGCATACCCACTCAAGCTTTTCGAAAAAGGTTCGATGCCTGAAATCTGGTCATCAATTGCCGGAAACATCTATGGAATGAAAGCTGTTAGCAATCTGCGCCTTCTTGATATTGGCTTTCCCCAAAAGATGATAAAGAGCTTTCCCGGGCCAAAGTTTGGAATACCTGGCGTAAGAAAGCTCCTTAAAGTCTATGACCGGCCGCTTGTGGGAACAATCGTCAAGCCAAAAGTAGGACTTAACTATAAAGAGCATGCAAAAGTGGCATATGAGGCCTGGGCAGGCGGTCTTGACATAGTAAAAGATGATGAGAACTTAACTTCCCAGACATTTAATCCATTCTACAAGCGCATCCCCGAAGTCCTTAAGCTTAGGGATAAAGCAGAGAAAGAAACCGGCGAAAAGAAGATTTACATGCCAAATGTGACTGCTGAAACAAACGAGATGATAAAGCGCGCAGAATTCGTAAAGGAAACGGGCGGTGAATATGTCATGGTTGACGTTCTCACATGCGGATTTTCTGGTCTCCAGACGCTAAGAGACGTAGGTCTTGACCTTGTGATACATGCACACCGGGCAGGACATGCAATGCTCACCCGCAATCCAAAGCACGGAATCACAATGCTTGCCTATGCAAAATGCTTAAGGATGGTCGGGATGGACCAGCTTCACATCGGAACTATAGTCGGCAAGATGCAGGGTGGGAAGCAGGAGATAATCGACATTAAAAATGAGATTTCAGAACAAGAGATTAAAGAGCATGGCGATGTTCTTGACCAGGACTGGCTCAAGATGAAATCAACATTCCCAGTTTGTTCTGGTGGTCTTCATGCAGGTCACGTTTCGGCAATTGTCAAATATCTTGGAAAGGATATAATCCTACAGGCAGGTGGTGGGGTGCATGGACATCCCGGTGGGACAATAGCAGGCGCGGCCTCACTAAGGCAGGCAGCTCAGGCAGTAGCCGATGGCAAGACCTTAAAAGAAGCTGCAAAAACAAACAGCGAGCTTTCCGTTGCAATAAAAAAATGGGGCGTAGTTAAAGCCTAAATAAGACAATGGACAACAGTTTAGGACGCCTTAAAGTACGGTCTATAGATATTGATGCAGGAAACAGCATAGTACTTTTACATGAGATAGACTGCGAGCACTTAGGCATACACGTTGGTGACCGTGTCAGTCTTTCCCGTAGCAAGTCATGTGACCTTGGCGAAGTTGGAATTGTTGATATAACCGATACCATGGTCTCAGCGGGGGAAGTCGGCGTATTTAACGAACTAGCCTGTGAGATGAAGCTTTCACCAAAGTCACAAGTCTATGTTTGTCCGCGCCCAAAACCAGAGTCTATCGGATTCATAAGAAAAAAGATATTCGGTGAAGAACTCTCTGAATACGAAATAACTACGATTGTAAGCGACATTGTCGATGACAAGCTCTCAGACATCGAGCTAAGTGCCTTTGTAACGGCAGCTGCCATACATGGTTACACATGGAAAGAGACATGCAAACTTACTGTTGCCATGGTGGAAACAGGAGACAAGTTAGAATTTGAAGGTAAGGTAATAGACAAGCATTGCATCGGGGGAATACCTGGAAACAGGACGACAATGATGGTTGTTCCGATATGCACCTCATTAGGGCTTAAGATGCCAAAGACTTCATCACGTGCGATAACCTCTCCTGCAGGAACTGCAGATACTATGGAAGTATTGTGCCCGGTTTCCTATGGTGCAAGCGACATAAAGAAATTTGTAAATAAAACAGGCGGATGCATAGTCTGGGGGGGGGCAGTCAACCTTGCCCCGGCAGATGATAAGATAATCCATGTCGAATACCCCCTCTCAATTGATGCCGAAGGACAGGTACTTGCGAGCATAATCTCAAAGAAAAAGAGTGTCGGAAGCAACTACGTCTTAATAGATTTACCTCATGGACCCGGCGCCAAGATATCCACAAAAAAGGCGGCTGAAGAACTCGGAAAGAAATTTATTAATCTTGGAGAGCATGTCAACATGAAAGTCCATTGTATCTACACAAAAGGGGCACAACCAATCGGAAACGGCATAGGTCCGGCACTTGAAGCAAGAGATGTTTTGTGGGCACTAGCAGGACAAGGCCCAATGGACCTTACTGAAAAGAGTATCATGATGACAGGAGAAATAATGGCGTTTTCAGACGGGGCAAAATCTGTCAAAGACGGTGAGAAGGACGCGCGCGAAGCTCTTGAGTCTGGCGCCGCAGAAAAAAAGATGCGCGAGATAATAAAAATACAGGGTGGAAACCCGATGATTAAACCATCTGATATCGCAATCGGCAGGTTCAAAAAGGATATACTTGCAACAGAATCCGGCAAGATAACAGCTCTTTCAAATTCACTTGTCGCAAATCTTGCAAAGACCGCAGGATGTCCAAAGGATCCGCGGGCTGGCATGTACCTGCACAAAAAAGCTGGGGAAAAGGCTGAAATCGGCGAGCCACTCTATACATTATATGCACAAAGCAAGTCTAAGTTGGCCTACGCTTTAGCTATTGCAGAAGGTGAGAATCCATTTACAGTAGCCTAATATCGTAATAACTAGACGCTCCTTAAGTATCGTTATTATTAATCATACCCAAATGCCTAATTAGCTTATACCTTAGCCTACGTGCCCCCGCTAAGTGTTCGCGCACCCACTACATTCATCTCAATTGTGTATGCCGGACCTATTCTTGCAGAAATCGTATTTTCAAGTTTTGAGAGTTCTTTGTTATCAACAGACTCATATTCCAAAGCAAGTACGCGCAGTACATTCCCAGTTACCCACACCTCACCAAGGCTGAGTCCCGGTATTGCAGATTCCTCAAAAGCCTCCCTTACTGTTTCTTCAGGACTTCGCATTATGAGATCATCGTAGCTAACCCATACAAGGACGATTGCAATAAGTGCTATTGCAAGGAAAAGAACCTTTATTGCCCGCGCAACGCTTCTTTCCTTCCGCTTTAAGTCCCGCGCGTCCCTTATGTTGCCAACAAGTTTTCCAACATCCTCTTTTTTCTTGCTTTCCCCATAAGTCACATCGACTTTTTCCTTCTTTGGTCCTGCAAACCAGAGGACCAGGACAATTGAAAAGACAATTGAGACGACGTTTGCAAGAAGAAGGAGTATTGCCCCAAAGACCATACTTGGTTCAAAAAACGTTATGCTTATACCAATTGCGGCCATTACAGGGACAAGGGCTGCTGCGACCATGACGCCAACGACGTTTGCATACTGCTTGCTTGAGACAAGTACATAACCTCCGGCAGCACCTGCTGCAAGGGCGATTACAAGGTCATAAATCGTTGGATACATCCTGCTCCTAAGGGATTCATTCATCCCAACATCCGGGAGAAGGAAGGCAATTACTGCAGCAATTACTATGACAAAAGCAATTCCGACGAGTTCAGTCTTTATCCCTTTTCCGATTAGGCTGGGACGTCCAGTGACTATCCCAATTGAGGCTGATGCAAGCGGGCCAAAGGCCGGAGCAATTATCATCGCACCGACAATGACTGCAACATTATTTGTTATGAGTCCAAGAGTTGCAAGTATTATGGAAAAGAAAAAAAGCGCGATGAACTTTGAGTCAAGGTTGCAGTTGTTCTCACCATAATCTACAAGTACTTCCCAAGGGCTTTTTTCAGATTTCTTTTTTGCAGAATCATATTCCTCCTTTGGGATTACGACATCCGGGCTAAGGACTATTATCCCGCGGCTTTCTGATACCTTGAAGTTGAAGTTGCTTTCAAATGCCGATATGATACTGTCTGTTTTATCAAGTGGGCGCCTTATTGTTATAAGATCGTTTGTCTTTGAGCTTATCAAGTCAAAGCCCTGGACACCTAGCTCGTCAAGTATGGCCGCACCTTTCTTGCCTTCTCCAGGCTCAAGGTATATCTCTATTACTTGCATGTTATTGTTTTTAACGGGTGGGATTTATAAGGCGACGGTTCTTAAAAATATCATTTGCAAACGAGAGTCTTTTAATCAGTTCTTTGACAAATAATCAAAACATGTTAATCAGTGTCTTACTATTGCTTGGCTCACTTGCAGTACTTATAAAAGCAAGTGATTACCTAGTCGAAGAGGTTTCAAAGATAGCCGAGTACTTTGGGATATCAGAATTTATAATAGGCCTTACCGTGGTTGCGATAGGGACATCTCTCCCAGAACTGGCATCGGCTGTAATGGCGTCTTTCTCGGGGGCATCAGAGCTTGCTGTTGGGAATATTGTGGGCGCTGATATGTCAAACCTTGCCCTAAATCTTGGAATTGTCACAATCCTTATGACGATAAAGAGCACAAAAAGGATGTTTTATCGCGATTGCCTAATGCTTCTTCTTTCAGTTATTGTTTTTTACATATTTGCAATGGGAGGGGTCATAGGAAGGATAGAAGGGTTGGTATTATTTATTGTGGCAATAGTCTATTTACTCTATGCTCTTGAATTCAGGAAAAGAATACGGGGCATTGGTGCCTCGAAATTGCTGCACTTTAGATATCATGTTAAAAAGCCGGAGCAAAAAGTAGCTAAAGAAAAAGGTACAGCAGACTTTGTAGAAGAAGGATTTGAAAAAGAGTCGGATAAAAGTAAGGCTCACCTCGCTAAAAAATATGAGGCAGGGATAACAAGAAGCTTGATAATTGTGGCAATTGCTGCCGTATTGATACTCATAAGCGCCGATTTCCTTGTCGGTGAGGCTGTTGAAATGGCAACAAAACTTGGCATTTCTGAAGCAATAATTGGGGCAACGATAATTGCGATTGGAACCTCCCTTCCAGAGCTTATGGTATCATTCTCTTCAATTAAACGCGGTCTTGGTGATATGATACTTGGCAACGTCATTGGCTCAAGTATATTTAACATAACTCTTGTCGGAGGACTCTCAGCAATGGTTGCCCCCTTAGCCGTCACACAGTGGGAGCTCAACTATTCCTTACCAGTACTGCTTTTGACAACATCGCTTATTCTTGTTTTCATACGATGGCGCTGGAAAATTAACTGGCCGGAAGGAATTTTGCTTTTGGCACTTTATTCAAGCTTTATAATATCACTCCTTATAGGTGCCGGAATAATATAATAATCTTTTTATCCTTTTACTTTATAGATAAGCCAAGGCGGGGGTGGTAAGCGGATGCCTTTCCTCCAGTTGGTTATCTGATTCTTTCCCCCCGCCACCTAATTTTTCTGATTAAAAGAAATTGTTTTTATTCGGCTCACCCTAAATACTTACGAGCCGAAATGTCACCAGGAATACTAGACAAGTTAAATGATTCTTTATGGCCCGTCTTAGATGCCGTCAAACTAGGCGCGTTTTTTGATAAGCATCACATCCCACCATTAGTTTTTCCAATAGCTCTAATCATTGTAGTTGCAATCCTCGCATTGTTCCTGATGTCTGGACCAAGTGTAGCCCCAGTTGATGAGTGTGGTGACGGTCTTTGCTCTGAGAACGAAACATGTTCATCATGTCCAGAGGACTGTGGCGAGTGTCGTGATACTGAGATTACAGTCCCTTCAAAAAAGTTTATAGTCCTTCTTTCGGGAGCCCCAATAGAATCCTCAGTCACAGTTAGTCTTCAGGATGCATCAGGCTCGACTTTACAGCAAAAATCTGGGCAGAAAGCAGAATTTACATTTTCAATTCCCACAAAAGCAGATGCAGTGAGGGCAGTTGTCCGAAACTCTGCGAACGGAAAAACCAGAAACTCTGATTTCTTTACAATAGATGAAGATGAAACGATTTTAAATATTCTTTTATCCTCAGATTTCTTCGAGAAAGAAAGTGAAAAAGACATGGGACTTGGCACGGGCTACATACGTGTTGTTCTTCTTGAATCATCAACAGGTGTCATAATCCCGGGCAAGGTATCTATAATAAAACCGACTGGAAGCGCTTATGCGGTGATGGATTCAAAAGACGTCACCAACGAAGTCACCTTCTCACTCGAAGCAGGAACCTATGCCATAATGGCCGAAAGCCAAGGGTACCAGGATTATGATGGTAGCAAAAACCCATTTAGCCTGATATCAGGAACGACAGTATCAAAACAAATCTCACTTAATCCTAGACAACAGGATGACGAAGGTCTTTTAACTATATGTGCGGATTCTGCAGTTTCCAAAATAGAGATATATTCACTTGCAGGAATAAGCCTTGGTCAATATGACACAGATTCGTCAGGTTGCGTTGAAGTAGAGCTTCCAACTGGGCAGACTGGTTACATAAAAGCAGTGGGCATTGAAGATGGATGCGTCGCATCACAGGCAACAATACCTATTGATTCTAATACCCTGAATTTAGAGGTTACATGCAATTTTATATCTGCAGTACGAGCAAAAATAATCGGAGCAGACAGTGAGATTTTGACAGAAGATGCCACAATAAACCTATTTTATGAAGACGGTGAGCGCATAGGTGGCAATGGAGAGTATGATTCCCTTAAGACCGAAGGCAATTTCACAGAATACGTGGAGGTAGATTCTACAAAAGACTTCTATTTCATAGTAACTGGCGTTGAGGATTATATGGACGCGACGACTTCAAACCTGTCAGTCAAACCGTATTACAACAAGACTGTTACAATAAGACTTGACTCAATCCCCTCTGAAATAATTTTTAGCGGAGTGTACTATCCAAATATCGCAATAAATGATGAGGACTTCCGCGCAGGGTTTACCAAGGCGACATGCAACGGGGAAGACGTGACGCAGACTGCAAGTTATGCTGTTGGATTTAGCGGAGGAAATTGCTCGAGAGAAGGAACTTCTGTTGTATGCGTCTCACCAACTCCGATAAGCGGAAAACATCTTCTTGTAATATCAGCAACAGTAGATAATTGCATCGGAGTAATCCAAAAGAATATAAGTGTATATGAAGCTGGAGATGGACTCTTTACAGTCGTGCCGCTTACCTTAACTGACGCAGAAGCGCCAATAAGAATACCTCTTGGAATAACCTTTAATGGAAGCGCGCTGACCGGTGATTTCACATCAAACGTCATTGCAACATACGATGAAGGTGAGATAGACCTTGGAATATTACCCCTTGGGGAAGACGAAGGCTTCTTTTATGTTGACCTTAATTCACCCTTCACAGGAGACCATTCACTTGTAATTGACCTTGGAAAAGTGGTGGATGGAAAATATTATTCAGGCACCTTTACAGTAGCTGGCATACGCTCTATGCCAACACGCGAGACACTCACAATCGATTCAACAGTCAGCCAGAGGTTCCCTGACCCCGGTGAACTTTTCTCAGTCACAGCTAAACTGAAAATGGGGTCGGAGTACGTCGAAGACCTAACAAACCTCTTTGCCGAATTTAATGGCGAGAGTCAGATGATGTTTTGGGATAATTCCACGCGCGCATATTCTGCCTCATTTGACGCGTCAGATGAAGAGGGGATATATGCGATAGTATTCAAAGTCGGCGGGAGAAAAGTCGGAGAAGAGAAGGTATACGTGTCAAATGAGGATTTTGAGAGGTCAAGTAAGTGCGAGATTTCAAATTGCGCTTCGCCCTCTGACGTCAGAGAATGTGTGAAATCCCATAAAGACGACCTTATGCACTCAGAGCGCGAGACAATAAACTGCTTTGAAGATGGATGGGGTCTTGCAGGTGAAGTCTCAATCGCCCATTGCCTTTCAGAATTGGCATCGAAGGGTGACTGGAACAATAACTGTTATCTTGATTCTTCAGGCGCATATAACGATAAAACAATAATGTCAGAAGTAATATCAAGACTTTCAGAAGACGAACTTCAAAATTACCTTGCATGCGGAGACATTGATAACGACAATGATATCGATAACGACGACCTTACGTGCCTTGCAAATATAATATCAGGCAAATGGATTGGTGATGCGGGGACGGAGGAAGATACCTGTTCAAGCCAACTCAAAGGCGGTTTTTGTTTTGACATAAAACTTGATTCCCCGATACCTGGCGACTTTAATCGTGACAAAGTAATAGACGAAATTGATATTGAACTCATGGAAAAAGCTGTTCTTGCCGTACGTAGTGGAGTTACACCAACAACAGAGGTTCTTGCCCTTATCGACTTTAACTGGGACGGGACGATAGGTCAGATTGATCTTGACTGTCTGAAGAAGTTTGAATCACTGGATTTCGATGATGGCTTAAGGGGCGAAATATCACTTTCTGAAAATATCCCGGCTGAATGTATGGGCGTCTTTAGGCTCCAGTGTGGGAATAAGGGGGACATAAATAATGACGGTAAGATAGACGAACTTGATTATGCAGTAATAGCGCTTATTGTATATGGATATCTGACACCAGATTTACCGATTGCAGAATGTGCGGACGTCAACTCAGATGGTATAATAGATGAGCAGGATCTTGTATGCCTAAACAGTTATCTTTGGGGAAATTCTGAAGATTGGCTTGTCTGCCTTGATTGTGATGAAAACTTACCGGAAGGGGCATACAGTACGCTTGAAGTATGCTATGATGGATATGACAACAATTGCGACGGACTTTTAGATGATGAAGATCCATCATGTGCTTGCACCGAGACTACGCCGTGTGAAATGTTAAGAAACATAAAGGGCGTTTATGCCGAAGATTTAAAAGACGACGATTTTGAGATCTGTCGTGACGCGAGCTGGGATGAAGGTGGGTACCAATGGTTCAAAAAATCCGAATTCCCGCCAGCCTGCACAAAAGACCGTGGGTGCCAATGGTTCTCATGTAATGGAAACACCTGGAAATGTTCAGAAAGCCAGTGGTATGAATTTTATCCTGAAAATACTCTGCCAGGTGAAAAATGTGAGGATGGCTGGGATAATGATTGTCAAGGAGGTGATGCCCCCTGTCCATCGGAAGGAGGGGACGACGAATGTCCATATGTATACTCTTATGATGGAACAAACTATATTTTAGAGGCAGTAGCCTTCCCATTGTCATTGTCGCCTTCGTTGGAAATATATTCTTATTCAAGACTCCCTTCGTTAAAGGAAACAAATGGCATACTTACAGTTGCAATAGCACAGGCACTTCCTGATACAACAAACATAAACACTATGCGCCTTTTCGCAGTTTCTCATCCAAAAGGAAGCGAAATTGTACCTGACATTGACGGCTCTAATACTGTTATAATTTCTCCACAGGAACCAAAGTCATGTATCACAAAATACGGCGTAGACTGTTTGGATTATGTCGCAGAACCTGAGGGAAAAATGTATGTGTACGATCTTAAGCTCTCACCCCCCAAAAACCCTGACAACATATATGATCCAGTCTATGTGGACTTTGAAGTCCCAAATGGAGCAAAAGAAGCAAAATTAATACTTAAAGGCACTGTAACGGACATGCTTGTCTTCATGTGGTGGGGGGTAGAAGAAACTCTAAAAGAAAAACCTTATGGGATACTAACCTTACCTATATTGAATGCTCTTGATTCATTTATTGACCGGAATGGAAAAGTCTGGATAGAATATGAAAAAGACGGCAAATGGATTTTAGCAGGAAAACATTATTTTGGCTATGCTTTTGCAGGAGATGCCGGGAAAATATCAGTTACCATCCCAACAAAAGAAAGTAATCTTAGAGTGAGACTAACCTCGCCAATAGGTGGGTTTAGCATAGATTATATCGCAGCCGATTTCTCAGATATAGAGCCTTCTTCAGTTATTGAATTGCCCATGCTAAACGCTGTTGACAGTTCAGGAAAAGAGGTTTATACTGAACTCTCCAAAGATGACAATAAATATGTAGAGATATTACAAGGCGAGTGGGTGAAGGCTTTTTTCGACTCAAATATGAAAACTAATTTGGGAGAAGAACTTTCATACGTCTTTTGGCCAAAAGGATATTACAAATTTGAGTTAGGCTCTGAATTCATGGGTACAGATCTTGACCTAATAGAGGTCATTGCATCCGGACAAGAGCTTTATAGTTATATGATAGAAAATTACGTTCCCAACATAGAAGAGTTTGCCAGAATATATTCGCCAGTAGAAATAGATTTTTAGGGATTAAATCTAATCAAAAGTAAACCATGCCAAAAAGTTTTGATTCAAGGATAATCCTCCCCCTTTTCTTAACAATATGTATCCTAATTCTAATTATTTTTCTTGTTTTTCCAAAAACAGAGCAAGCAGTTCAAAATACAAGCATTTCTTCTCAGGATATAAGCGAATTTAAGAATATCCAAGTTGTTCAAAACAACCCAAAACCAATAATTCCTTCAAAACTGAACTTCTCATCTACAATACCGATTATTGTAATCCATAAGCTTGAGAATAAAACCTATAACGACTCTAAAAGACTCTGGTCCCAAGCAGATTTTTACTATCTTAAAAACGAGACGTCCTCCCTTGAGGATACTCCGGATTTGTCTACACTTGCCGGAATAAAACTAAGGGGAAACACCGCACTCTCCTGGCCGAAGAAATCCTATAATATAGAAGCATGGGACGCCGAAGGCGAGGATAAGAACATAGAACCCTTTGGAATGCCAAAAGAGTCTGACTGGGTGCTTGTCGCGACATATGATTATGACAAAAGCCATATCCGCCACGCGCTTGCCTACGCTCTTGCAGGTGACATAGGTCTTCTTGCGATGAGAACAAAACTTGTCGAAGTATTTGTCTCAAATGATTCGGAGCTTTCCCCGGAGGATTATATGGGTGTCTATACGTTTGCTGAAAAAATCAAGCGGGATAAAAACAGAGTGGATATTGAAAAGATGCAGAAGAATGCCACAACTTATCCTGACATTGGCGGGGGATGGCTGGTAAAATTAGACCACATCGAGCCCGGAGAAGAATATTTTAATATCAGCTGGGGATGCTACGATGGCCATATACTTTTTGAATATCCAAAACAAGAGGACCTAAACCAAGAACAAAAAGATTGGATTGAATCTTTCTTCAAAAAGATGCTTCTTGCCCTAAAGTTTGATAAGGACTATCTTTCGGATTTTGTTGATATGGAAAGCTTTGCCAAGCATTATCTTTTAAACGAGCTTGCGCGCAATGCCGACATCATGTGGGCAAGTACATATATGTATATCCCAGAATCGCAAGGGACTCTCCACTTTGGTCCGGAATGGGATTTTGACCGCGCATTTAATGCACCCCCCGTATCAACAGAAGGATGGGGCGCTGAGCACTTTGGAACGTTTGATGAGCTCTTTAAAGACGACAACCGCGAATTGGCCTCTGGCCTCTGGAAAAATTTAAGGCAGGATTCGTTTTCAGAATCAAACATCAACGCGACAATAACAAATTTGACAAAGGGCTTACCAGAACCTGCGGCGCGCGACTATTTAAGATGGTACCCAGGAGTAAACATGTCTTTTGACGAGCAAATCTCCAATATCACGACATGGCTGGAAGGAAGGCTTTTATGGATGGATATGAAGATTATTGGAAACAAAAGCGCATAAAGAAACTTTTTAAGCATCTCCCGATAATTCTTCTACATTTAAATTGACCCTTGACGACACCCTGTGGGACTTACTCGATAAAGTGCATCTTGGAGAGTTCTTTGACGAGAAAGGAATTCCCCCGATAGTTTTTCCAGCAGCGATTGTAGCAGTTATCGCCATCATCGCAGCACTTCTTATGATGGGTGGCTCGAGCGCTCCTGCAACGGAGTGTGGCGATGCGCTCTGTGTCGAGCCCGAGAATTGTTCTTCTTGCCCGGAGGACTGTGGTGCCTGTCGTGAACCTACAACAAAGACCACTGAAAAAGACATAAGGGTTTATGTACAGGGTGGCTATTCCTGTACGTCCTTAGACATAACATTGAAGAGTGCTGATGGAACAAGTTTTGGCACGAAAAACGCCCCTTCAAGGTTTGCAACATTCGAAGACGTTTCAGCAGAAGAAGTTTATGCGCAAGTCTCTTCAGATGACAGTGAATCATCTCCAGTCAAGTCAAGCACTATCAAAACAGCGGACAAGTCAACCCTTTCAGTTTCGTTGCCAGAAGACTATTGCAAGAAGCAAGAAGTTACGGGCAGTATTTCAGTAACACTTAAGGATTCGGCAACAGGCGAGCCGCTTTCGGCAACAGTAAGAGTATACGATAATGGGGGCACAGTCAAAAACAGCAAGTATGTCGCCGGAAGCGCGACCTTCTCAAGCCTTCCTGCAAACGAATATTATTATTTGACAGTCCAACTCTCAGGCTATGCCGACTATACAAATGAGGAAAACGCCATTTATGTTACTGATGGAAGTACTGAGACAATCTCGATATCAATGAATGTGGCAACACAGCCAATAGTAGTTGACGAGTCAAATACAAAGATACAGGCTTGTGTTAGCGGCCTTGAAGAGGGAATTACACCAGGTGGTGAGATAGGGTTATATGATATTGACGGGGAGTTAAAATCCACGCATAGGATAAGTGATTGCGAGCTTATGTCAGGTACTGTTAATACTCGTTGCGGAGTGTTTAATGCAGACCCATCAAAACAATATTATGTGGGTGTTACCGACGCACCTTCTGGATGTGCGCCAGGTCCAAGAGTAGGACCGATTCAGGTTCCTGCTGGACAAACTGTAACAAAAGTGGCACATGTAGAATGTAATCTTGTGGCAGAGGTGCGGGCAAGAGTATTGGTGGATAACACTTCGGTTACGGATGATGTCACAATCGAACTTTTCTTAGACCAGAACGACTCAAAAATAGGCAACATGTATTATGATTCAGAGGGGTATACAGACTACCTGGATGCTCCCGCCAACAGAAAGCTTTACATAAAAGTAACAGACGTTCCCAGTGGTTATATGACGGCAAAAAAAATGTTTGAATTAGACCCAGATGACAATGAGACAATAACAATAACTTTACAAGTCCCGCCACCCCCGCCACCCCAACTCATAATACAGGGTGCAAGATTACCGCAGGCAGCAGTTGAAGAAGGTGGAGACGTACTTCTTTATGCGAGCAAGGTTTACACTAATGAGAGCACGACAGCTCTTAACCCATCTAATGGATTAAGCGTTTCGTGTGCAGGAAGCTGGGCGTCTTCAACATGGCACACAGCCACATATAACTCAAGCTTGAGCCTTCCATGGGTATGTAATATGACTGCCCCCGCATCCATCGGTGAAAAAACTGTTGTTATAAGGGCAACAAAAACAGACCATATAACAGATTCTAAGGACTTTAAGATTCTGGTATATAATGAATCCAGTAGTGGCGCAGGCTCCTTCTTAGTTGACAGGGTATCCATGACTCCATTTAGCCCTGAAATATTAGGCTTTAACATAACTTACTTCAATGGGTCAAATTATGTACCCGTTGACAGCGTTTATGAGAGCAGTATTCTCGTCTATTATGAAGACAGCCAATTACGCTCACTTATCGCAAACTCCTCACTAACAAAGGAGTCAGACGGAACATTCAAAGTGGAGTTCCCAGTACCTTTTGCAGGTAATTATTCCTATTCAATAAGGTTCTCTATATACGTTAATGGCTCGTACAAGACTTTCATCTCTGCAGACCCCTATGAATACATTGAGATACTAAGCGGTGGTGGCTCTACAAATATAATATGCGAGCTTGAAGAGACAATAGCAAAGAGTTCTCCAGACCCAAACTCCCCCAACACCTTTAACGTCTCAACGGGGCTCATCTTTGCAGGAGCGAGACTTCCAAATCAGGATATTGCAGTTAATGTCAATGCCGGTTCAAGAAGCGAGACCTATATAGTACAAACAGATGAATCTGGTCTTGTCAATGCGTCGATTCCAACATTCTCCTCAGAGTGCAGGTATTCAGTAAACTGCGAATCCATCCAAGATGATTCAATAGTATCAAATCCTCTTTATCTGTATGTCGTAAATGCAGAAGCCCCAGGAATAAACTATATGGATTGCCCCATTTCAGGAGGCAGGATACAGTGTGGTTCAATAGAGGACTTAAGGAACTGTTATGCCTACCTTTTAGAATATCCGGAATCTGCAGCAGCAATGCTTCCAATTGTCAACAACTGCGCAAGCCAGGTGCTTTCAGGGTCTTGCTCGACTTCTGAAACAATAAGTTGCATACCCGAAACTCGTTTCGCGCAGACCTCAGATTCATTTACAATAAATTCAAGCATCACATTGGAAGGAACTGCGCTTCCAAACGAAAATATCATAATAAACATCAGTTCTGGGGTGGCCAACCAGGCATATACAAAGAACACTGGGGCGACAGGCCTTTTTTCAGGAGAAATTCCTACATTTTCAAACGAATGCAAATACACACTCAGTTGCCAGTCTGCGGATAACTCAAGCATATACTCAAACTCCTATTTGTATGTGGTAAACCCAAGTCTGGCAAGTGACCCAGATTCATGCCCGGCAAGCCCAAGTTCATGCGACTCAGAAGACGACTTAAGGAATTGTTATTCTTTATATCTTCAGGAGGATGAGGACGCTTATTCCTATAACGAGCTTCTTTCCTGTGCGGATAACGTCTTCCCGGACTTCTGCGCGCCAAGCGGAGATTATTCCAATTGCAGATACGGTGTCACTTTCAGAATAAAGTCTTACTGTTACTTTACAGACGTGGGCGCAAGCTGTTCTACTTACTGTGCTGCGCATCCAACAGAATCACGTTGCTTAAACAGGCTCTTTGAAAACACTACAGATTACCTGACATATTTTATTGACGGCACACCTTCAGGGCAAACAAAGACTTTAAGCAATGCAACAGATTTCATACTCCCAACAATAGCAGAGGATGCAACCACGCAGGTCAGATACCAGTTTGCAGATGTCACTATCGCTGGTGGAAACGAAGTTTGCATGGGTGCAGACTGCGACCCAGATTGCACGAATTCGAATACATGCAACGCGGCACCCTCATTCTCATTAGCGATATCACAGTCAGACGGGACAGTCACAGCAGTCGGATATTGTCCCCTTGCATGCAGCGGTGTTGAAAAAGACCTTAACGGCAATGGTATCGGAGAAGAAGACAGTGATAAGAAGATAATGGCTTCAATCATTGACAACTGGCAGATTTTTGGTCGGCCACCATACTCAAGTTTGCCGTATTGTGTTGATGTCAATGGTGACGGGGAAATAAATATAAACGATTATCTTTGTCTCATTGACCCAATGTCTGGATATTGCGAGGAGAGTTGTGTTGCAAGTTCACAAATGGAAGTGTGCCTTAATTCAACTGATGATGATTGCAACGGACAGACTGACAGGGTGACTTATTATAACGGAGCTTACCTTTACAATTCCACAGCAAAGGAGCTGATAAACCTTTGTGAATGCAATAAGTACACGCCCTGTGAGATGCTCTTTAAGTCAGGTATTGGCTCTTATACACTTTGTTCTAAGATAGGTGCTAACGAGTATTCATTAAAGACTGCAAGCCAGATAGCTGCGGCATGCACACCATTAGAAGATGCATCAGGTGTCAAATTATACTGTGCAGCAACAGATTTATCCACAATAAAATCATATGTATGTGATTGTTCTGGCTCGTACTGCACTTGGACTGGCTTTGGCGCAGGCGCAGGAACCTACCCCGACCCACCATGGTTCCCCACACCATAAATATTTAAGTGTTTTCTCACGTTTTTATTGGACGACTCCTAATTATTAATTGTTATTTTAACTACGATGCTTGACTCGATTGAAGATAAATCATGGTCTCTTCTTGATTGGCTTTGGGATCGCGGGATACCTATTGGCGCGGCTTTTGAGAAGTATAACATACCCGCAGTCCTTTTCCCATTACTAATAATTCTTATAGTCCTCTTGCTAGCCTGGGTGCTTCTCTTTTCGGGTCCTGCGCAAAACCAATGCGGCAATTTCATATGTGATTCCGATGAGAACTGCGTAACATGTCCGCTTGATTGTGGCGAGTGCGAGATAAACATCACTCCCGGCGGCCTTATAGTTACAGTAGACGTACTCCAAGACCAGGTTTCAGGACTTCTGGAAGTGACATTATACGATGCCTCAGACAATATGCTCAAATCCGAAATCGGGCGTAAGCAGACGTTTGAATTTACTGGACTCGACCCGCAAATCGTAAAGGCGGAATTGAAGTGTCCAAATGGAAAGGCACGCCAGTCACGCCCCCGCGAGGTTTCCCCCGGCGACTCTACAATAGCCCTGCTTTTGCCTGATGCTTGCTTTGACATGGGTACTATAACCAGCGGCTCTGGTTCATACGGAAACATGATAGTCAGCGTGAGTGATTCTATTTCAGGCGCCCAACTTGATGGCGTTTCTATTACTGCGGTTAGAAAAGCAGATAACATACCTATTGAGGATGCTTATTCTGATTTAGGCATGGCAACCTTAAGCGTACCTTCGGACAACTTCTATTATCTTGTTGCAAACAAAGATGGTTATGAGACTTTTGACGGTTCAGAAAACTCGTTTTATGTAATAGCTGGCGATGTTATGTACAAAGACGTCCAAATCTATCCTGTGGGCGGTCTCCCCGGAGGTTCAGTTATGGATTCGCCAGTAATTGTTTGTGTGACAGCTTCAGGCAAACCCGCAACACAAGGCCGCGTTGCGGTGTCAGAAGTGGGCGGGGGCGAACTTGCATCATCTTACCTTAGTAATGCAGATGGGGGTTGTATAACCTTTAGCATTCCTGCCGGAAAGAGGGTGCGAGCAAGCGTGACCTCCTTGCCTTCAGACTGCGCGACTCCAGGCTTTTCTTCTTCGATAACAGTTTCAGAGAACACAAACACAATAAATATTCCTGCAGTGTGTGGCAATGTCGCATATCTCAAAGTAATGGTTCACAATAAAGCGGGCGGACTTCTAACAGAATCTTCAAAAGTGACTGTCTGGGATGTCGAAAATGTCGAGGAGATACCAGGAAGTTCTCCTGACGGCTCACTTGCAATAGGTGCTGGCGGCTTTACAGAGGAGATAGCAGTTCCCGCAGGAATTTACCTCCAGGCCCGCGTCACAGACGTCCCATCGGGATACGCAACAACTTATTCAGGCCCCATAAAACTCATTTCCGGCGAACACGGAACAATAGACATAATCCTTGCAGAATCTGACGATAGCGCATTTGATTTCAGGGGGGCATCTCTGATATACACTCCAGCTGCCCCCGGCAATCCGCTTACAGTATTTGTTCAGGAGATATATTACAATGATACACTCCTGACTCCGGAGAACAGCTACGTTTCAATAATGATAAACGGCGAGGAGTACCCGGCACAGTTCTTCTCGCAGGAAAATCTGGTAGACGGTCTTGATGAGTCCGAAACCGAGGACTTGACTGCAGAGCAATGAAATTTTTCTCTTCACGCAAGGGATTTTACGTAACATCACCAATTCTTGGTGTATTTTTTCTGGCAATAACAATTGGTGTTGGCGCATCGATAATGACGGAAAATGAACAGCAGGTCGAAACGGCGCGCGCCGGAATGGAGTCGCCTCTTGTTTTTATTTCTTACACTATACAGGCTGACGCATTTGATGTTTTCTTCCAGAATTTTCTTCAGCAAGTAATAAACAATTATGACCCTGAAGGCTCGCCCTACATGACAGAAGTATATACGAAGATGAAAGACGGGTTAAAAGATGCGCTGGGCAATACATATGTCCCGATATACAGAGAGGGTTTTGGAATTGATTGTGAAGTCCGTGATGCTATACACTCATTTTTGGATATAAAATCAAGTGCGAACATAAAAGACATTCTCCTTACAGACAATGAAAACGGCTTTACACCGATACCTAATGCACGAACAGCAGTATGGCCGTATGTGACCCACTATTATCTAAAATGTGAAACTGAAGAGCCCCCTACTGAACTTGAGACTATGTTTAAAGGAAGATGGTACTTCCTTAATGCGGATAATGTATGTTCCAAGGTTCCTGAAGCCTGTTCATATTCGTCGATATGAATTAAGATTTAACGCACACAAAAATCATCTAAAACGACTTAACATTTATATATGCTAAAAGTCAAAACTACGCAGTCGCATCTGCGGCAGGTGGCATTAAATGGGTTATTATGAATCAGTTTTTTCGAAAGTCGATTATAGGCTATGGATAGTTCTAATTCCAATTATCGGCCTTCTCATGATTTATCCAGCGCTTAATATCCCGCTTGGAATCGACTTTACTGGCGGTACCGAGATTCAGGCGCTTATTCCTGTAGCACTCACCGCACAGCAGGTTAACTCAGCCCTTAGTCCCTGCACACAAGGTGGCGAACTTAACGTTAAAATAGGGGAACTAAACGGAGAGACTTCTGTTATTGCCAGGACAAAAGACCAGATGAATAAAACCTGCGCACTAAATGCGTTTAGCTCTCTTGGCATAAGTGATGAAGAGACTTCACGCATAATGGTCTCAACATACAAGCCCGAACTTGGAAAGACCTTAATGGAGCAGGGAATCTGGGCAGTGACTGCTGCTGCGATTCTCATGATAATAATAGTCTTTATTGCATTCCGTTCACTAGTACCTTCAATTGCAGTAATCCAGGCGGCATTCTTCGACATATTAATTGCGCTTGGCATACTCTCGCTTTTTGGATTTGAACTAAATCTTGCAGGCGTTGCAGCACTTCTTATGCTTATTGGTTATTCGATTGACACGGACATAATGCTGACTTCAAAACTGCTTAAGGAAAGCGGCGGCGAATCTGCAAAGAAAATAAATGATGCCTTCTCAACAGGTATCACGATGACTGGCACGACTCTTGGTGCGATGGCAGCAATATTTATTGTGACTATGTTTGTCGAGATGCCTTCAATATCACAGATTGCAACAGTCCTTCTTGTGGGCCTGACAATCGACCTTGCAACAACATGGCTTACAAACCTTGCAATACTCCTTTGGTATGTGCGCAGGAAAAAGCCTGCAAGCACAAAAAAGAGATTTAACTTTTCGCTTTTTAGATCATGAAACTAAGTCAAGACTGGCGGGTTATCCTTATGGGTATCATTGTCGCGTTATCGATAATTACAATTCTACTTAATGGTCTCACTTTTGGAATAGATTTTACTGGAGGAACTATCCTTAGGATGGAGATTGAAACAGGTGGTGGGGAATATGCCGACGAAGTGATTTCAATCTTAAAGGACAGGTTAAACAAAATGGGTCTTAAATCAACCCAAGTCCTAAAGGAGGCCGGAAATAAATATATTACAATCAAAGTCTCAACGACAGAGGAAACAGAACTTGAGCAACTAAGAGACATAATAAACCAGCAGGCGCTTTTTGAGCAGATGGTTGAAGGGGAACTTGCAGCATCAGGCGATGAGATTCAACTCGACGCAGCATCTCAGGGCGGCTCATTTATACAGGGTACAAGCTGGAAAGTATATGTCAAGGCAACAGGCGAGGCCCCTAAACGTTCAGGAAATGTCATGGAAGGCATGGCAGGGCACATGACAGACATATTCCTTGACCGCCCAAGTGAATCACTCATACTTCTAACTGAAGAGGACTGCACAGAGCTTGCTTCCCAGGAGTTTAGAAACCACGTCGAGGACACAGGTTACACAACGCTTTCTTTTATCGAGGAGCGGGCAAATGTTCCCGTAATCTGTTATTCAACAGAAAAAGTCGAAATTTCTGTTCCTGAAGATAACCTAAGCATACTTGATGAGCTTGGCATAGCAATAAACGGCACTCTAAACGAGACTGCAAACGAAACTGAAACTACCAAGACATTTGATTTATCATCTGCAGTTGCCGAGATTGATTCCTTGGTTCGCGGAGGCGGGATAAAAGAAATAATAATCCCGATAAACTCAAACGAACTTCCAGCAGAGCTCTTAGCAGAAGTAGAAAAGCTTAATATCACCTTAACAGAAGTAATAAAAGGCGAGTCAGAGTGGCACATAAATTATGCCAAGACCAAAGATAGGCCGGATAATGACGAGTCATGGGTAGACAATATTATTGGAATAAAAAGCACTCTTCAGATTGGGGAAGGCTTAACATCAGGAGGCCCAGTATACTCTTCAGTCTTTGAAGGGGGCTCGGCAACCGAGGCGGCGGCGCGTGAAACAGTACTTAACTTTAAGATTTGGCTGAAATCAGGAAGCCTGCCTGTAAAAGCAGATATCGTAAGCGAGCGTCCGAATCTCCCTGAACTCGGTCAAGAGTTCCTTAAGTACGCAGGATTAATCGCTCTTGTTGCAATAGGCTTTGTCGCATGTATTGTTTCATTAAGATACAGGAAGCCGAAAATTTCGGCACTTATTCTTGTAACTGGATTTTCTGAGGTTCTAATGATTTTAGGATTTGCCTCAATCACAAGCTGGGAGCTTGACCTCGCCGCAATAGCAGGAATAATCGCAGCTATTGGAACCGGTGTTGACCACCAGATAATAATAACTGATGAAGCTCTGCGTGGCAATGGTGGTGTGGAGCGCAAGGATAAGAAAATATGGGACCTAAAGCAGTCAATAGACCGTGCCTTCTTTATAATATTTACCTCAGCCTTAACAACAATCTGTGCCATGGTGCCGCTTTATAGTATAAGCGACCTTCGTGGCTTTGCGGTAACTGCAATAGTTGGTGTTCTTATCGGAATCCTAATATCAAGGCCGGCCTACGCTCGCCTTGTCGAGAAGTTCTTGTAAGGCGCAGACTTTAGGGTAATTACACCCATCAAGCTTCTTTTTCTATTTTGAAATAGGTATTTTTAAGGGTTTTTATGTCTTACTCGCTTAATTAAAGCAACTATTACTATCTAAAATGCCAAGCGGAGGAAAAACTGGATTTATCGATGGGTTGACCGAGAAAGCGTGGTCTTCTGCAGAGAAGTTAGAGGCAAAGGGTATTCCCCTTGCCACCTTCTGTGACAAACACCACATAAACCCATTACTATTAATTGCCCTCATAGCGGTAGCTATAATCGTTCTTCTTGCTCTGGCACTTGGCGCAGCAGGCGGAGTTTCGATGGGTGCGCTTCTTGTGCAGGTGGAGTCAGATGGCTTCCCGATTGAAGACGCAACAGTTTATTATAACGGACCTGAAGGCAGAGTAAGCAATACAACTGATGCCAACGGCCGCGCAAACATAAAATTCCCGCGTGATATTGAAACAACAATTTCTGCTAGTTCTGAAGGCTATGTCACAGCATCAGAACAAAAACTCTTAGAATCAGAGGATGGCTCAGTCAAGCTTGAACTCGCCCCGGAAGTGGGTTCCCTTAGTGTAGATATTGAAGTATCTGGCGGCGGCGAACTTCCAAGCGGAACTTATGCGACATTGACTTCACCCGGAAAGTATTCACAGACAAAATCAGTTCTTTCAAACAAGGCAAGCTTCTCTGACATCCCGGCAGGTGCAGAAGGGATTTTACAGCTTTCAATAGGTAAGGAAAAATACCCCCCAGCTGGTCAAAAAGTAACCATAACACAAGGTGAGAACACAGCGAAAATAACAATACCCAAAACATCGCTTACAACAAGCCTTCAGGTAAAGGTCGTTGATTCAGAGTATCAGCCAGTACTAGGCGCAGACGTTCAGTTATTTGACTGGGACACATCAACCTTAATCGGAGGCCCGGAGACGACATACAACGATGGCACAGTAAGCATATCGGGCGTCCCCTTGGGAACAAGCGTTTATGCGACAGTATATCCCAGCACAGCTTCAGTATCACAATACAATGGAAAGACTGCAGGCAACAAGCTTGACGTCTCAAAAAGCGACCTTATCTACCAGGTCTCACTCCAGACTGTCGGAAAAGTCGAAGTCTGCGTTTATGACAACGATGGTTATCCACTAGATAGTGGCACACTAATGCTAAGAGGGATTGACGGTGTCACCTACGGAACCGCGCGTCCGATTGATTCGGCATGTGAGGACTTTGCAGGTCTTCCTGAAGGTGTAAGCGTTTATCCAGTCGTGCAAATAGCAGGATATGCCCCTTATGAGTCCCCTGCAAACGCAAAGACAATATCCTATTCAGGAGTAACAAGCTTCACAGTCACTATGCAGGAACAGTCCGCAAGCTCGACAGTAACAGTATATGCCCACGTTGATGATTGTGGTGGCGACCCCCTAACAGGAATAAAAGTCATGATAATTGATGCCGCAACCGACATGGTAATAGACGAAGATTACTCAGAATGCATGGGCACAATAACAGGGCTTACAATTCCCAGTTGCGGGAACACAAAAGTAAAGCTTTCAAGCGGGCGTGAAGTTTATGCAGTCGCATACGATGATGACTACCTTCTTTCAAAGTCAGGAAGAATAGCATCATCAGAGGGTGCGATAATGAATATTGTTGCCTGCCGCGCAGACGATGATAATTCTGGCGAGTACGAAGTATGTGTCTATAAGGACGGCGACACGTTTGACAATGCAGATCTTGAGCTTTACAATTCCAACAACGAGCTTCTCTGGACAGCAGAAACCGGGGACGATGACGCTGAAGAGGAAAACTGTTATACCTTTAAAAACATTCCAGACGGAACCCAGGTCTATGTCAAAGCACTGAACCTTGGCAGTTCCCCAAAGACTTCAGGCGTTGCATCAATCGTTGGCGGAAGCATGGCAAACGGTACGATATACACAGGCTCAGCCCCCGTAATAATAGATAACGGAGATATCAAGGTGTGTGTAACATCAGAAGAAACCGGACTCCCACTCAGGGCAAATATCACAGTATATGATTATACGACAGGACAGGCAATAGTCTCTGCACGAGCTGGAGTCGGCGGTTGCTGGCCATTTACAGATGTCCCTGCAGAAGTCAATAACGGCGGCCAGATAGTACAAAGAGATATCTATGTAGTTGTCAAGGCAGAAGATTATGCCACATACGACGGCGAATCCGAAGGCGACATAATCGAGATGATACCAAATGGTGAGGTGACAGTTGACGTCTCACTCCCAGAAGCATACCCGATTTGTGTCCAGGCGCGTCTTTCAGACAGCTCACAACCCGCAGCAGATATTGATGTTATAATGTATTACAACGATAACTTCTCAGCCCCGATAAAGACAATAGAGACTGACTCAAGCGGGATTGCAAGGTTCTATGGCAAAGAGCTTGATGAATATTACTTTAAGGTAAAAGAAGACCTTACATTATACGCACCTCTTGATGACTACGAGTTTGAAGCAAGTGAAGTTTCAAATGGAAGCTGTGGCGAGATTGTAATATACAACCTTGGCTCACTTTGCACACTTGGAATAGAAGTGCTTGACTCAGGAGACAATGTCCGCATACAAAACGGAGAGAAGGGCAAGATACCCTTAAGAATATTAGTTGACGGCGCGCGCGGCGAGTCATCTATAACAACGGGCGTTATCTCAGGCGAGCAAAAAGTATATTTGATAAACGGAGATGAGGCAAACCTCACACTCAGGCTTAACGGCGCATACGAGCAGTTCTCACTTGGCTACGCGCAGACTGATTACTCACCAGAACAGGAAGTAGTAGCCATAGTCGAACTTGATGAAGACGGCAATTATTCAGGAATTTTCCAGATTGACGAGAACGCACAGTGTTCACGTCAGGCGGGATACGACCTTGATGTTTACACTGAAGCTCTTAAGGTGACAATTGATTCAGTCACATTCGACCCGACAGAACAGACAAGTGCGGGCTTTTGCATATTCGTCTCTGACCAGGACGGCGAGGAGATAAAAGATGCTTCAGTCACAGTCTCAGTTGATGAGATGGACGGTTGGGCAACAACTGCAACACGCACAGCAACTTATGATGAGGCAAAGAACTGTTTCCGTGGTGCAATCTTACGAAGTATGGCGCCAAAAGACAATGGAGATTATGAGTCAGGAATACTCACATTCACCGTAATAACAAAGTGGAATGGCCTAAGTAAGGCAATTGATGCTGATGCTAAAATAACGGCAACAAAGCTTTGTGGAAATGGGGAAATAGATTCCGGCGAGCAGTGCGACCCGGCAGCAGACCCGACAGGATGCTCTTCAGGCTATGGGTGCACCCAGGAATGCAAGTGCTCAAAAGATATATGCGGCTCTTTAAGTGTTTCAGCAACTCCCAGTTCAGTATCAGTTGACATCGGTTCAGGCGGAAGCGTGAGTTTCCTGGTTAAAGTAACAGATGACTGCGGTATTGTAAAGGACGCAACAGTATCAGCTTACCCCTCAAGCACTTCAACGTCAGTCTCGGCAAGCTATAATTCAGGACGTGGCGGATATTATATAACAATGCCAGAGTCAGCATTCTACAAGAAGAAGACAAGCTCAAACTATTATAATACATACACAAACCAGGTTGATTATGACTCGAGTCAGTCAATAAGTGTAAACGCAGTAAGCGGTGATCGCAGTGGTTCGACTTCAGTCTCTGCAAGTGTAGATTGTGGATGTGACGATGAGAGCTGGTACGAAGCTGGTTGTATATGTGATGATGATACAAATGCCGGCGGAGCCGGAATAAACCTTGCAGGATGTATCTGGCTTATGAACCAGAATGGATACTCTGTACCGAATTCCGGAAACTCACCTTATGGGACAAGCTACGGCAGCCCATACGGCTCGACAGTCGGCGGAACGCCCCAAATGGGGACAACAATTGCCCCCGGCGGAGTTAGCATGGGGGGGGCAGGCTTTAACCTTGAGAACTGTAAGAAGCTTCTAGGCATGGGCGATGACAAAGCTTCAGGCGCGACTAATGGCGATGTTGTCTGGGTAAGAGACTATACTAGTACGACAACAACTAAGATAAAAGGTCAGAGTGAAGGTTTCTGGAGTGGCTGGTTTGGTACCGGTACGACTACACGAGAAAATGATCCTTCATGTAAACAGATAATCGATCATTTCAAGGCCAATGGGGCATCATATGTATATGTTACAAAAGGAACCGACACTGGAACGACATATTGTTGCAGTGATAATGTAGAGAGTTTCTGGGGTGATTCGTGCAATAAAGATAGCTTTACAAAGCTCTTTGAATCTTCTGTTACCAGTGGAAAGAGCATGATTGTTGACATACGCGATGAGATAAACGATGCAACACTTAAAACTTATGGACTTTCCGATAAATACAAAGTCTATAAGGACGCAGCAGTATATGCAGTAAAGGGTAATGAACACGGTCTTTACACTCCAGTTGTTGGAATAGCTGCAAATGCAGTGACTGCACCAGGTGGCAAAACCGCAAGTAAATATCTCCTTTGGGCAACAGCAACAGATATAAAGGGTAATTCGGCGTTTAACAATTATTTCAACATATGGAAAAAATCCTCAACAGGAGCCAAAGGCTCATCTGCAAAGGTTGACGCTCTTGCATATCCTGCTGACGCTAAAGAGACAGACAAGACTATTGCACTAGCCGAAAACACCCTTTCAAGTTCGGCAAAGAGTGTTGTAGGTACGCTTACCCCATATGTCATAACAACCCAGGACATTCCAAAAGATGTCTTTAAGTATCCAGGTGATGACACCAAAATATATGTTTTGACAACTGCCGACAAGTACGGGACAAGCTCACTTGCAGGAACTGTTGCAAAGAACCTTGTTGGAGGTCAGGCTTATCCAAAGTTTGAGGATGTGCAGAAGGACGGCGCAATTTCGTATTGTGATTCTGTGACCAAGACGATGAACCCCATGAACAAGGGCAAATACATTATGCCAAATGCAGATCTCTTCGTGCTTGGGAAGGTAACAACAACATGCACTACAACATCCGGTGGTACAGTAATATGCAATACTCCGACTGAGACTAAAATATCTCAATATTGTACCTCAAGTAGCTGCCAGACGACCAAACTTTCAAAGGACGCTGTTGCATATGCAAAGAAAGGAGCCAAGAACCAAGTTGTAGTCGTTACTGCAGCAGATTGCTTTATACCGACTGATGCGTTTAAGACAAACGCACAGCTTCCAATGGTATACAGTGCAGAGAACAATGCACTTTACTACCTGCGCGCAAAGTGCACAGAAAAGCAGCTGACATGCAGTGCTAAAACATACTCTGAGCTTGAAGCAGGAAGTCTGAGCAAAACAAACGTTCCAGACGGGCTTTCAGCCGATAACCTCCTTATATGTGCATGCGGTGTAACTGCTACAGAAGGATACACCAAACTTAAGGTAAAAGTCTCAACAACTGTCATCCCAACGGATAAGGGCGTGACCTGTTCAGACTTAACAATACGCTACGCGCAGCAAAACCTAGGGGTTAAGAAAGTAGACGGGGCAACTCCAAACGGCCAGAACTGTGAGGCAGTATTTGAAGTCAAAAATGACGTTGATGCTGCAGTGAGAGTGGGTGTTATTGTTGATAACATATGTTATAACGCTGAAATGGTAGTTCCAAAGTCCGACCTTAGTGGAAAGACAATAGTCGAAAAGGATATGAAACTAGCCAAGACCGACTCATCAGATTGTTACGTTGAGAGCGCTTCATCAAACTTTAAGGTAACAGCAAAAATACAAGACAAAAATATCCAAGCGGTAACTGGCGCCACTGCTTCAGTTGCAGGCGTTAGCGGAAATATTCTTGCCGCCGCAACTTGCAAAGAAACCACTACCGGAGCATATGAATGCACGTTTAAAGCAAGTAACGGTCAGTCGGCAAAGTTTGTTGCAACAGTTCCAAATTGTCCAGATGTAAGAGCAGAGACCCCTGCAAAGTATCTTACAACCGAAACGACAAGCAGTCTTTGGGGAACAACTACCGCGGCAAAAACAGTAGATATGGGCACTGCAAGTTTCACAAACTTAATGAAGTATACTGCAGCACCAGGACAAATAACATTAAAATCACAGGATGGCAAGAAGCTTAACTGTAAATCTGTTGGAAGCTTAACGTTGACTGCAGTACCTGGAGCTTCAGCGATATGCATAAGTAAGAATGTTGTTTCAGGGTGGACACAGTCGGGTAATAACTGCATAAACAATGCTCAGATTGAAGCATATCTAGAAACTGGCAAGCAGTATAAATACCTAATTGGTTCCCAAGATGCATATAAGAGTAGTTGTACTGACGTAGCAACATTTACTGCAGCACAGGCGTCCATAACATCTCTTTGTCTGCCGACAAAATCAACTTCTGGTACTGTGACCGGAGGTGGGACTTTACCTGAAACAAGTTCGTTATTGACACTGACCGAGGGGGGTGCCTGTAAAGACATTAACTTCAAATATCAAAATACAAAAGTGTCTGTTTGTTATAACGATGAATGCTATGGCTCATGTGGTTACTTCACAGTCAGATGTAATACTGACCTAATTGTAGGTTCAGATACTGCAGTTTACACAAGTGGGATAAGCAGGGATAATGTATGTGGCGTCAATAAAGTAACATTTATGCCAGTGTCCTTTGATGTACCAAATAACGACGATGCACAAGTCAGAGTAACTTTAAGCTAATTGAAATATTTTTAAAGAAGTTACTCAGATATCTCGCCAACCCAACTTTTTCTCATTTCTTCCTTTGGGTCTAGCTTTTGCCCGAGAACACATCCCAGCTTGACATAAGCGGTTTCAGAAAGCATATCCTCGCAATAGATGACGCCTGCCTTTAGCATCCTTCGTGCAGGCTCATAAACATAAGGATCAAGGCGCCCATAAATCGTCTGGGCAGCAAAGCAGATTGTAACGCCATCTTTTATCGCCTTTGTTACCTCCTTCATCCATTCGTTGTTGACTTGCCCAAGGCCTGTTGCTTCAATTACAATGCCCTTTGTTCCGTTTGCAACAAGAGAGTCTATCATCTCGCCTTTTGCACCAGGGAATGCTTTAAGAAGCGCGATATTAGAATCAAAGCGAGTGTCAATTTTGGTGGAATCTGAAAGTGGCTTTGAATCTCCAAGCATAATGAGCTTTCTTTCGTTTGGAAGAACCCGTGCGACGGGACTCGCATTCACACTAGTAAAAGCATTGCGCCTTGAAGAGTGGAGCTTTCTTACTTTTGTCCCAAGATGGGCTGCGCACGCACCGTCTGAGCTTGTCTCGTGCATACAGAGCACAGGAACACCTATATCGCTCTTTGCGGCAAGAATACTTGCAGAAAGGAGATTCTCTACAGCATCACTACTTCCGCGGTCTGAGCTCCTCTGGGCGCCTGTAAAGACAACAGGACCCGATATCTCAGGGAGCATGAATGAAAGTGCGGCAGAAGAGTAGTGCATAGTGTCTGTGCCGTGCATGAGAACGACCCCTCGGACACCCGAGTCAAGACTCTTTTTTGTCTCTTTTGCCATAGTCTCCCAGTCCTTGTGGTTCATGGCTTCAGACCAGACATTAAGTATAATACGTGCGTCATTTATGTTTGCGACACTGCCAAGTTCTGGGACGCTGAATAATATCTCTTCAGGACTCATTGCGGATTTGACGCCCCCTGTCACATAATCGACTCTTGATGCTATTGTTCCTCCGCATCCGAGTATGTCAATTGATGGAAGCTTTGGGTTTTTGCTTGGGGGTTTGGACGGAAACGACTCAAGTTTCTCACGCGAGCCAAGCTTTTTTATTTCGCTTATATCTTTTTCCAAAAGTCCGATGTTATAGCCTGAAGTCAGTTTGAGTGAAAGGATACCTGGGCGCTCAAGCTCAGATCTTGGCATGACGATGCCTTCATATTCTTTGGCTCCGGCGACAATTTTGACGTGCTCTCCAGAAGAAACCTCAGTTTTCATGTTTTGTGGTATTTTTTGACTGACACGCAATAAATACAGTTCAATTTTTAGTCAATGTAGGTGGATGAAATGAAGACGGCATGCGACCTCTGTGGGCGAGGCGAGGTAAAATATCTGGCAAAAGTGGCGGGAACAGAAGCCTTAGTCTGTGAAAGATGCGCCAGTATGGGAACGATAATCGAAGAGCTCCAGGAAAAAACAAGCGCTCAAGTCCGCAAAGACGAGAAAAGAAAAGAGGTGCAAAGGAACCTTACTGTAAAACGAAGCGTTCGCACGCCTGAAGTTGTTGATGACATCGGTGAACTAGTCAAGGAAGAGCGTGAAAAGCGCAAATGGACTCAAGAAGAACTTGGCCAAAAAATCGCAGAGCACGCCTCCATGGTAAAGCGAATTGAGCATGGGTATATTCCCACGATTGGTATAGCAAAGAAGGTTGAACGGATTCTTTCACTCCAGCTTGTCGATTACATAACAGATGAAGAAGAATCTTACTCTTCAAGCCAAAAGAAAGGGGGCGCGCTTACTATGGGTGATGTAATAGTAATACGCCGCAAGGAATAAAACAAACTAATCTTAAAATAAGCTGAGTAAGAATGGGAGTGCCACAAAAGTTCCAATAAGGCTTCCTACGTTTATCAGCGCGACAACAAGAAGCAAGTGAGTAAAGCGGTTGCTCCAAAAATCCTTGATGCCACCCAAATCCCTGAGTTTATTAAAGTCCTTAACAGTAGGTGTCCTTAGTTTTGCCTCGACTATACCTCCAACCCAGCCAGCTCCAATTGTCGGGACAAGAGATGTTATGGGCGATGAAAGGGCTCCTGCGATTATTGAAAGCGGATGAGCCAGAGCGATTATTCCGCCTATTGCAGAAAATACTATGTTTATAATACACCACCAGAACAGGTATTCAGGAAGGTTTTTCGGGTTGTTCAGTCCCACATAAAGGAATATTGCAATTATTGCAAATGTTATCCCGTAGAATATCCAGCGTGTCTTAAACCTCTTTTTGGGAACCTCTTCAAGCGCTTTGAAATCAACGCTCGTTTTTTCCGCCAGATGTTTTTTAACGCCCTTTTCGTGCCCCTTTCCAATAACTGCGATAACTCCTTTTTTTGCATCAGGCGACTTTTCAAGGTCCTTTAGTTTACCTGCGATATAGAGGTCGCGCTCGTCAATAAAGACCTTTTTAGCTGATGGCGCAATTTGTGAAAGCTCTTCCATCGCCTGAGTAAGAACATCTTCTTGTTTTAAGGATTCAATGAGCTCAGGGGTTATTTCAAGGTCGTCTCCCCCGCCACCAAAAGCAACGCCGAAAAACTCCCATAATATCTTAATCTTCTCCTTAAACGATGACTTTTTCCATGCGCGCTTTAAGGTCACGCCAATTGGCCTGTCGATTAGTTCGACTTTTGCCCCGACTTCTTTTGCGGCTTTGTATCCTGCAAGGAGTTCGTCCCCGGGTCTAGCGCCGGTTTTCTCACCAATCTTTTGCTCAAATGCGCTAAGGAGGGAGTAGCCTAAAAGGAAATAGGAATTGTTGCCTTTTATCATGTCTGTAATAGGCTTTTCCTCCCATTTCTTCTTATGCAAGATGGCATCAAGACGCTCGGAATCAAGCTCAAGAGCAACAACACCAGGCCTGTATTTGATTATCGCCTCGCGAACCTCCCTCACGCTTTCAGGCGACACGTGCGCCGTTCCTATTATCTTTAGCTCCTTCACTTTAATAGGCTTATTTTAAGGCTGAAGAATAAAATACCAGTCATGTCAAAACATAAAGAGCGCGCAATTGGAATTCTTCCCATTCTTGTCGCACTCGCCGTTGCCCTTATCCCCGGATATTTTAACAGCGGGGCGGGTGTCATTGACAAATATATTATAATAAACTGGCCCTGGCTAGTGCTTGCAAGCGTGGTGCTCTTAGGTTATGTTCTTGTCCCAAAAATAAAGGGCGCAGATAATATTGCAGGCGGTCTTCTGACAAAGATAAATTCCCAAAAAGGAATAAAGCTCATGGATTCCCTAGGTGCCGGCCATCCGACTTTTTGGAAAGACCTGGCTGATGCGGCGCTAATACTTCTTTTTGCAGGAGTTGGTGCGGGATATGTCGCTTCAAAGCGAGGGGTCAAAGGAAAACAAGTGATTGCAGCAATACTTGCGGCGCTCGCAATCCTGGTCCTTACAGGCGCACTCGCGTTCTCCTTCCTACCGTTTGCTCTTGTCTTTAACATTGGACTTGAAAGCCTCGTGGCAACACTGGCAGTAGCTGCGCTTGTATACTTTTTGATTCCAAAGTTATCTTCAAAGAAAGCATCGATAATAATTCTGGCTCTTGGAATACTTGCTTTTGGCGGAACCTCATTTTATGGCGCATTCGTATACGGCGATATGACATATGTCCTAACAGGCCTTCTCATAGGTGCCTTTGGAATACCGTTTTATCTTTTGATTCCACTTGTCCTTAATGCGGGAATGGTCGTTGCGGGGGCATCTGAAACGCCTGGACTAAACATAGGTTATCCTGACGTAGAAAACGGAATCCCTGTTCTAAAGTACGCAGGAACCGACCTTTCAATACCGATATTCCCAGATATTCTTATCGCCTTAATAATAATGCTCGCACTTCACGAAGGTTTCCACGGACTTGTTGCGCGCGCTCAAGGTATCTCCGTAAAAAATACTGGACTTCTTTTTTCAAGCATAATCCCGCTTGGCGCTTTTGTCGAGCCGGACCCTAAGAAATTTCCAAAGTTCTCTGAAGAAAAAAGAACAAGAGTCTATGCCGTAGGCTCTTTTGCAAACATATTTGTCGTGGCAATAGTAGCATACGTTCTTGCGTGGGGACTTGCCGTATCGGGTCTGGTGGAAGCAGAAGGGTTTTATGTGGGGGCAACAGTTGAAGGGACGGGGGCAGCAGAAGTTCTTTATCCAGGAGAGCTTGTTTTTGCAGTAGACGGCATGACAACCGGAACATTTTCTGATTTCTCAAAAGTCCTGTCGGATAAGGCTGCAGGCGATACAATAACTTTAAAACTCAGTAATAGGACTGAAGAGATAATCCTTGCCCAGTCGCCTTATGTTGCCGGTGCAGGGTTTGCAGGTGTTGTCAAGCAGACTGACCCTATAACATCAGAGCGCGGGTATGCATTCTCACCGGGATTGTCCGGTTCAAAACTAGCAGAAAACGGATGGGACATCGTATTTTCCCTTCTAAAGTGGATATTCTTCCTGAATCTTGCAATAGGAATATTCAATCTTCTCCCCTTCAAACCGCTTGACGGGGGCTACTGTTATGAAGCTTTTTTCAACGAGGCTGAGCGCGGAGTCAAGGGTGGCAAGAAGATTAAGCTTTCGGCGATGCTCATGCAGTTTTTTACGCTTTTTATCCTGGCAGTATTCTTCCTTAATTTCCTGCCATACTTTCTGTAGACAAAAAAATTCCACAAAGCAAGCTTTTTATTGTAAATAGTTCTAATTAGCCGCGTTTAGATAGTTTAAAATAGCCCCGTAGTGTAGCGGCCAATCATGTTCGGCTTTGGACCGGGCGACCCAGGTTCGAATCCTGGCGGGGCTATCATTCTTAGTAATTTTTTACTAGTAGCTTTTATATCCTAAAATTACAAAAAAGGCAAAAATGTTTCTAACAGCGTCATTCGGGAGCTATCCGCGGCCACAGTCTCTAAGAGAGTACTTGCTTAAGGCACACGGAAAGCAGAAAAAAGCAAACCAAAATCCGACAGAAGAGGATAGTGAAGAGTATATCAAGGCACTGCGCGAAGTAGTTGGAGACGAAGTGGGTCTTGATGTGATTACAGACGGGCAGCTTAGCTGGGATGATTATCTTGCAAGCGTCATGGCGTCTTGGCAAGGTGTAAAAATGACAGGACTCATACGTTTCTTTGACAATAATAACTATTACAGGCGCCCCGTTATCGAATCTGCAATAAATGCGGGAAAACCAGTCATAGCACCAGAATTAGAACTCTTAAAAGAGGCAAACCCCGGTGCGAAAATAAAGGCAGTTATTCCGGGACCCTATACGCTTTACTCGCTTTCAGACGACAAATTCTATAACAATGCCGCAGAAGGCATCTCTGCAATATCAAAGGCGCTACTATCCGAGCTTGACACTATCGAGGCTGATTTCATACAGATTGACGAGCCGGCTCTTTCATATAATCCGCCAAGTGATGATGATTTCATCCACATAAAAGAGGAAATAGAAAAGCTCTCCTGGGCAACAAGGGGCAAATCTATTGTCGCAACATACTTTGGAAAGCTTGATTCGTCTCTTGCGGGAAGGCTTGCAGACATAAAATGCGATTACGTCGGGCTTGACTGCGTGTCTATGAAAAACGATTTAAACATTGCAAAGGACGCAGGGATAAAAAACGCACAGCTTGGTCTTGTCGACGCGCGAAATATCAAAGCAGAGGACCCTGCAAAAGTTGCAAGCGTCGCAAATGACTTTGGCGATGATGTGATAATATCGACAAACTGCGGTCTTGAATACCTGCCGCGTGAATACGCTCTAAGGAAGCTTGACATCCTTAAGGCGACTTCAAACATCTAAGAAAATGGAAAGAAAGATTTTACCAATGACAGTTGTTGGTAGCAACCCACGCTCGCCAAAAGTCCTTGCGGCTCTTCACAGCTGGGAGGCTGGGTCAGGCTCAAAAGAGGATTATGATAAGGTTGTGGCTGATGCCACAAAGGTGTGCGTTGACAATCAAATCGCAGCAGGAATAGATATAATTGCTGATGGCGAGCAAGGACGCGAAGACATGAGTGTCTTTTTTGCAGAGCGTCTTGGTGGCATGAAAAAGGGTCAGTGGGTGCGCATCTGGGGCAACAATTATTTTAACAAGCCAATAGCCGAGGACCGCGTTG